>JACCEA012392023.1_pt1 | contig 12271 bp, 8 predicted proteins | sample 7449851 | NCBI WGS metagenome assembly JACCEA01 (sample SAMN15323453, study PRJNA562643) | freshwater metagenome | isolation source: river surface water | place: USA:Blue River Watershed | collected 2017-08-18 | reverse complement strand
GTACCGCCCAAACTGGCCGGGGCCCAGCGCTGACCAATAGGGGAGTCAGGATAATCGTTTTGCACCTGATTCAATAATTCCTGCATGCTCTCAGATAGCTTTTTCATGGTCAACTCAAGTGAATCTGATGGCGTGACAAACAAAGGTGCACCCACAGAAACAAAGATTGGATATCTGCGACGCGAGAAATCTCTGGGCAACTTTTTGGTCCAAATTCTCTGTGAACCCCAGATAGCAGTGGGCAGTATTGGCGCACCCGACTCCTGGGCCAGACGAACTACACCGTTTTTCATATCCTTCAATTCAAAACTTTGAGAGATTGTTGCTTCGGGAAAAACACCAATCATTTCTCCTGACCGCAGAGCCTTAAGAGCTGCAATAAAGGATGGACCACCATTGTTGCGGTCTACAGATATGTGTTTCATGCCGCGCATTAATGGACCAGCAACTGGATTATCAAAAATTTCTCTTTTTGCCATGAATCTCACGAGGCGACCAGTTGGCAGGACTGCGGTGCCAGCAAAGGCAAAATCCAGATAACCAACATGATTCATCGCCAGGATTGCAGGGCCCTTAACCGGAATATGGGATTGTCCGTAAAAAGTGAATTGCACATCAAGGTACTTCCAAAAACTTTTTACTAAACGGATGATTGGCGGGTAAACCAACTCAGCCATTAGTTGCACCGGTACGCGCAGCCATGGCTTGCTTATAAAGTCTTCCCGCACGGTAGCTAGAGCGCACTAAGGGCCCACTCATAACGCCAGAGAATCCAAGATCCTCAGCTTCTTTGGATAACTCGACAAATTCTTGCGGCTTCACCCATCTCTCCACTGGATGATGTAAGGCAGAAGGCCGTAGATATTGTGTAATCGTTATCAAATCACAACCCGCACTTCTCAAATCAATCAAAGCTTGAGAGATCTCTTCGCGGGTTTCTCCCATACCAAGGATGAGATTGGATTTGGTTATCAAGCCAAAATCGCGGGCTTGAGTAATTACATTTAGAGATCGCTCATAATTAAAGGCCGGCCTAATTCTCTTAAAGATTCGCGGTACGGTCTCTAAGTTATGAGCAAAAACCTCTGGCCGACTCTCAAAAACTTGATTCAACAAATCACTTTTCGCAGAAAAATCCGGCGCCAACATCTCGACGCCACAACCAGGAACCAAGGAGTGAATTTGGTTTATCGTTTCTGCGTAAAGCCAAGCACCTTCATCCTCAAGATCATCGCGAGCTACTCCGGTAACAGTGGCGTACTTCAGGCCCATGGTCTTTACCGATTCAGCCACTCTGCGCGGCTCGTCACGATCAAGAGGTTGTGGCTTACCGGTATCAATATTGCAGAAATCGCAGCGGCGAGTGCAAGCTTCGCCACCAATTAAAAAGGTTGCCTCTTTATCCTCCCAGCATTCAAAGATATTGGGACAGGCGGCTTCCTGACATACAGTGTGCAATCCTTCATTTGAAACCAAAGACCGTAGCGCGGTGTACTCGGGTCCCATTTTGGCTCGAGTTTTAATCCACTCAGGTTTTCTTTCTATGGGAACCGCCGCATTTCGAGCTTCGATGCGCAGCAATTTTCTTCCCTCAGGTGCAATCACAACTGACCCACCTTTACTAGTGCCTCATACATGTAACGTTCTAAGAGCGGAGTTACTTCGGAGATCTTGATCTCCCGATTCAACTCGCGTGCTAGCGAAGTGACTTGGGCATCAGAGATTCCACACGGCACAATTCGATCAAAGTAGGAGAGGTCAGGGTTCACATTTAGTGCAAAGCCATGCATTGTTACACCTCGCGCTACTCGAATCCCGATTGCAGCAATCTTGCGATCACCTTTTTCATCACGCAGCCAAACGCCAGAGCGCTCACAGTATCTTTGGGCATCTAAATCAAACTCATTACATACTCCAATGAGCGCGTTTTCGAGTTCTCTAACAAAACCCACAACATCATTGGGATTCTTTAACTTTACGATGGGATAACCAACGATTTGGCCTGGGCCGTGAAAGGTAATTTTCCCGCCACGATCAACCTCAATCACTTTAGAGCCATCTGTGGGCATCTCACTTTGCAAAGTTCGACGTCCGGCGGTGAAAACCGGAGGGTGCTCTAGCAGGAGCAAGGTGCTGGGCTTTTCCATATTCGCAACAGCTGAGTGAAACTCCCGCTGAATTGCTAGGGCCGGCTCATAATCAATTAACCCAAGCTTCTTGAGCGCTAAACCAGAGTATTCGGATTGCAAAAGATGCTCCGAGCCAATCTGGGTGGTTGAAATTGCGCTCATAGGCAGAGCCTAACTTCATCGGAGGGTAAACTCCCATCCTGGGCCTGGCTCCTTACACTGATACGGAACGGGAGCCGTAGCCCAAATCACTCAAACTCCCAAAGAGGGGCAGCAACCCCTCCGGTCGGGCTTGGTGGGAGTTTTTAAACAAGATGAATTTGTGGCTAGAGGAGAGACTGTGTCTGATCAGGTAAATGTTGAGAGCGCTGGTAAGAGATCTGTAAAGGGCCGAAAGGCGCTTTGGTTGGCTGTGGTTGCCATCATCACCTGGCTTGCTATTGGTGGATTTTCTGGTGCTGCCTTCTCGAAGATTTCTACGGTGCAAGAGAACGATAACTCCTCATTCCTGCCTGATAGCGCAGAGTCAACCATCGCTGGTAAAACCATTGTTAAGTTCTCTCAACAATCCGCAGATGTGTTACCAACTCTGTTGTTGCTAGTTGGTGATTTGAATCCCGCAACAAATGCCGCTGCCTTTGCCGCTGTGAATCAATATGCTGCGACTCTAGGGGACAAGGTTCTGCCGCAATCTGGAAAGCCGCTGAGCAATTACTTTGCGCCTGCTCCAGTTATTCCTATTCCAGCAGCTGATGGAAAAGCAATTTTGATTAACCTCTCACTTGATTCCGCAATTGCCGGGGAGAACATCAATAAAGAGCCGGTGCTACCGATGATTATTGAGTTCATCCGCGAGGATCTAAAGAAGAATTTCTCTTCGGCAGGGCTGCAATCTCACGTAACTGGTCCTGGTGGAATTTTTGCTGATTTATTCGATGCCTTTGGCTCAATCGACACAACCTTGCTTCGAACTACTCTAATTGTGGTTGCCATCATTTTGATTGTGGTTTACCGATCTCCAGTGCTATGGATAATTCCGCTTTTGACAGCTGGAATTGCACTCGGTTTTGCCACCATGATTGTCTACTATCTGGCAAAGGCCAATATTGTTGATTTGAATGGACAAACACAGGGAATCATGGATGTGTTGGTCTTAGGAGCCACAACGGATTACGCGCTTCTCCTCATATCTCGTTATCGGGAAGAGCTGCACCATAACCAATCACGGTACGAAGCGATGAAGATTGCTTTGCGCGGAGTGGTGGAACCGATTCTGGCCTCAGGATCCACGGTTATTGCTGGTCTGATGGTGCTGCTACTGAGTGATCTTTCGAGTAATCGCGGATTAGGACCGGTCGGATCCATAGGAATTGCAGCATCTATGTTGGCCGCACTAACTTTGTTGTCAGCGTTACTAATTGTTTTTGGCCGTTGGATTTTCTGGCCCCGAATTCCAAAGTTCGGTGCTGCAGATGAGAAGTTGAGTGGATTGTGGTCCAAAGTCGGTAACTTGGTAGAGCGCAGGCCAAATCGAGTGTGGATTTCTACCGCCGTAATTTTGCTGATCTTCGCCGGCTTTGCTCCAACCCTGAAGTCAGATGGCCTAGCCCAAACCGAAGCCTTTACCTCCAGGACTGATTCAGTAATCGGTCTTGAAAAGCTAGGAGAGCATTTCCCAAGCGGAGAGGGAACGCCAGTTGAGATTGTTGTTGATCAATCAGATATTGCAGCTGTAACTGCCGCGCTTTTGAAAGTAGAAAATGTTGCTAACGTCATTCCAGTTACAAATCTAGACCCAGTTACAAAACAACCCACTGCAGATTTGAGGATTGTTGAAGGTAAAGTCCTTCTCAACGCCACCTTGAATGTGGCCGCAGATTCTGCTGAAGCTAAAGATCTAATCCCACTAATAAGAGATGCAGTTAAGGCGGTCGACCCAAATGTTTTGGTTGGTGGTCAAACCGCAATTGGATATGACATTGATGAGTCATCCAAGCGAGATAACCGCGTAATCATTCCAATCGTGCTTATTTTGATCGCAATAATTCTAGGGGTGTTGCTCCGCTCGATTCTGGCTGCTGGATTGTTGCTTTTCACAGTTGTTTTGTCCTTCGCGGCAACGCTGGGGGTTTGCGCCTTAGTGTTTGAGCACGTGTTTGGTTTTGCGGGCAGCGATGCCGCATTCCCGCTCTTTGCCTTTGTTTTCTTGGTTGCTTTGGGAATCGATTACAACATTTTCCTAATGACTCGAGTGCGCGAGGAGTCCATAAAGATTGGAACCCGTGCTGGAGTTATCAAAGGTTTAACAGTAACTGGTGGAGTGATTACCTCAGCAGGAGTCGTGCTAGCTGCCACCTTTGGTGTTCTTGGAGTTTTACCTTTGGTGTTCCTGGCGCAGTTAGGTTTTGCGGTCGCCTTTGGCGTTCTGCTTGATGCGCTAGTAGTTCGATCACTTCTAGTGCCAGCCCTTGTGCGGGTAATTGGACCAAAGATTTGGTGGCCTTCAAAACTGCAGCATCAGCAAAACTAGGTCAAGAGCGGGCATGAAAGCCGGAATTGTCGGTTATGGATTAGCCGGTCGTTTCTTTCATGCCCCTACCTTGGTCTCTGCGGGTTTCGAGGTAACAACTATCTGCGCCCGCTCCATGGAACGCAAAGCTGACGCCCATGCGGATTTTCCTCAAGCGGTGTTGGTAAATTCAATTCAAGAGTTATTGGATGAGGATTTAGATTTAGTCGTTATTGCCTCCACTAATGAGGTGCATGCTGAGCATGCTCAACTTGCAATCAACCGTGGTATTCCAACCGTCGTAGACAAACCGATGGGTCTCAATTTCCAAGAGACAAGTGAATTGTTTGAGGCGGCGGAGAGATATTCAGTTCCCTTAACAGTGTTTTTCAATCGCTTATGGGATTCAGATACGCTGACCGTAAAACATGCAGTCAATAGTGGCGCTATAGGAAAACCTTTTCGCATGGAATCTAGGTATGAACGATTCAGACCTGAACTAAACCCCAAATCTTGGAGAGAGCAAAACAGCTCTTTGGAGGGCGGCGGATTGTTATTGGACTTGCAATCCCATTTAATCTCGACCGCGCTAGATTGTTTTGGAGATGGCCAGCTCGTGTATTCCGCTATTCGAGAGATTAGGGGAGCCGCCGACGATGATGTCTTGCTGGTAATAAAACATGATTGCGGAGTAGATTCGTATTTATCAGCTAGCTCAATAATTGGTGCGCCTGGTCCACGAATTAGATTGAGTGGAGATCAGGGAGCTCTAGTAATCCAAGATTTAGATCGCCAAGAGTTCTATTTGCGAAAGGGATTAATTCCAAATCCTGGCTCGTGGATTTCTCCAGATGAAATAAGTAGTGAGGCGAGAATTTGGAAGGGAGATAACTCATATAACTACCCTGGAGTGCCTGGAAATTATCCGCAGTTCTATATTCAAGTGAGGCAAGCTTTGGTGACAGGTGGAACTTTGCCGGTTTCACCTCAGTTTGCTTTGAGAGTGTCAGAGATAATTGATCAAGCGCGAATTATGAGTGTGAGAGATTAATGAGTAATGAGGTTTTGGTAGTTGGTGCCGGCTTAGCTGGTCTGAATTGTGCAAGAACTCTCCAATCTTCTGGATTTCAAGTAAGGATTTTAGAAGCCAGCTCCCGAGTGGGCGGCAGGATGGCAACAGATTACCTAGATGGCTTCACCTTGGATCATGGCTTTCAGGTAATTAACCCTGCTTATCCTGAGTTGATTACCAACGATCTAGTAGAAAAACTTGAGCTGGTCCCACTGCCTAGAGGTGTTGAGTTGTTTTTGAATAATCAGCTAACGGTTTTGGGAGATCCACTCAAATCATTTTCGTATTGGCCAGGCAACCTTTCCAATAAGACCGGAAATTTGCTTGAGAAGATGAATTTCCTACGTTTCTTGATCGGAAAAACTCCAGAGGTTGATTTGGGTACGGCCCTCATTCAAGTAGGAAGCTTTTACCGGAAGGTAATTAGGAATTTTCTTTCTGGAGTTTTCCTAACCGACCCTGATTTGGTTTCAGCCCCGATGGCCAGAGAGTTAATCCGCTGGTTTGTTAAAGGTAATCCCGGCCTGCCAAGAAAAGGTGTCCAGGCGCTACCTAATGCTTTGGCAGAGGGTCTTGAAATCGATTTCAACACAAAGGTTTTGAAGGTGTCTGATTCCAGCGTTGTGACAAATCATGGAGAGCTCAAGTCAGATTATGTGGTTTTGGCCGTTGATGAGGTAGTTGCAAAAGGGTTGATTAATCAAAGCAAGGTTGAGATGAACTCCTCAACAACCTGGTATCACAGAGTGCCGGCGGGATTGATAACAAGTAAACACTTGCGTCTAGATTCAAAGAGCTCTGTTGTTAACTCAATTGCGCTCTCAAATATAGCGGCAGATTACGCGCCACATGGGCAAACATTGATCTCAACCACTACTTTGGAAGAACAATCAGAGAGCCAGATCAGATCTGACTTGGCTCGAATCTGGCAGCTGTCACAATCTGACTTTGAATACATTAAACATTACGAAATAAGAAACTCGCTACCAAAGCATTTACCGGGGAAGCCTCTTTTATCCCCAACAAGGATTAGCGACAGAGTCTTTGCTGCCGGCGATTACTTAGCTGTTCCTTCTCAACAAGGAGCCTTGCTTAGCGGAAGGTTGGCCGCTGAAGCGATAATCGCCAGCCGTTAAACCAGTTTTGCCAAAGCGGGCGCGATGTGTGGGTAATCAAAGGTAAAGCCAGATTCCAAAAGTTTCTCAGGCATCACCTTTTTGGAACCAAGAATTTCGGAGGAGAAGCCACCCAATGCAACTTTCAGTGCTATTCCTGGAACTGGAAATAGCGCGGGCCTATGCAGTGCGCGTGCTAGAGCCGAGGTGAACTCCTGATTGGTTGCCGGATTTGGTGCGGTTAGGTTAACGGCACCTTCGACTGGTTTCTCCAAGAGATGGCAAATAGCACGGATTTGATCATGCAAGGTAATCCATGACCACCACTGCTTGCCGTTTCCGAGTTTTCCACCTAAACCAAATTTAAACAAAGGCAACATTTTTCCTAATGCTCCACCAGTTGGATCAAGAACTAAACCAGTGCGAATTTTTACAGTTCTAGTGTTGGTAGCTAAATCGGCGGCAGCTTCCCATTCCTTGCACACCGCTGCTAGAAAATCATCACCTGGTCTATCCTCTTCAGTCACTGCACGATTGCCGGTTTCTCCATACCAACCGATTGCGCTGGAGGAGATAAAGACCTGTGGTTTCACTACGTTTACAGCATTAGCAATTGTTGTGGTGCCAAGTAATCTGGAGTTCAAAATTTCAGCTTTGTATTTCTTGCTCCACCTCTTGTCGCCAACATTGGCTCCAGCCAAATGAATAACCGCATCAACACCTTCCAATGCATTTAGATCCACGGTTCCAGCCGCGGGATCCCATTGAATCTCATCAGCGGACACCACTGGGCGACGCACCAATCTTTGGACCGTATGTCCTTCAGACTTTAGGTGACCAATTAAGGCGGTACCAATCAGTCCTGATGCACCGGTTATAGCTATTCGTTGCGGAAGTGACATTAGAGTCCTAAGTCAGATTCAAAGCGTCCTTCTTCCAGACGCTCCTTTAGTGTGCTCAAGAATCTAGCGGCATCAGCACCATCAACGATCCGATGATCATAAGAAAGCGCCAAATAAACCATGGAGCGGATAGCGATAGTCTCTCCACCATCCTCACCCTTAACAACCATTGGTCGCTTTACAACTGAACCAACACCCAAAATGGCAACCTGTGGTTGATTGATGATTGGGGTATCAAATAAAGCGCCGCGAGAACCAGTATTGGTAATTGTGAAAGTACCGCCACCTAAATCATCAGGGGAGATCTTGTTATCTCTTGTGCGGGAGGCAACATCAACAATCTTTCGAGCTATGCCGCCCATATTCAAATCACCGGCATCGCGAACCACGGGAACCAACAATCCGCGATCGGTATCTACCGCAATTCCCAGATGTTCCGCACCATGATAGGTAATTTGATCACCCTCAACAGAGGCGTTTACAACGGGATGTTGTTTCAAAGCTTCGCAAACCGCCACTGCAAAGAAAGGAAGATAGGTTAACTTCACGCCTTCACGGGCTTCGAAACTGGATTTTGCCTTTTCGCGCAATCTGGCGATCTTTGTAATATCAACTTCAATAACCGTTGTTAACTGTGCGCTAACTTGAAGTGATTCCAACATGCGAGCGGCAATTACCTTACGCAATCTCGACATAGTCACAGTTGTGCCACGTAGCGGCGAAACTGCTACTGGAATTGGAGCTTTGGCAATTGAAGGTGTTGGGGCCGCTGCAGGTGTAGCAAATGTCGCAGCAGGCTTTGCTACCGCCGCCAAAACATCCTCTTTTCTTATTCTTCCGCCAACGCCGGTTCCCTTTACATTTGCCAGATTCACGCCATTTTCAGCAGCTAGTTTTCTGACAATAGGTGTCACATAAGAATCATCAAGCACACCCGCAGCAGGAGCCGGTTTTGCTGCTTGCGGAGCGGCTGCCTGTGGAGCTAGAGGTGGAGGAGTGGTTGGTGGAGCAGGAACTGGTTTTGGTGCGGCAACAACTGGTGTCGCTGGTACTGCAGGAGCTACTGGTGCTGCAGGAGCTGCACCTGATGCGCCGATGCTAGCTAAGCGAGTGCCAACAGCAACTGTTGAGTCAACTGAAACCTCAATTGAAAGTAAAACTCCAGCAGCAGGTGATGGAATCTCAGTATCTACTTTGTCAGTTGAAACCTCCAATAACGGTTCATCAACTGCAACATTGTCACCAACATTTTTTAACCAACGAGTGACAGTTCCTTCAGTTACTGATTCACCTAGTGCTGGCATGACAACTGGTGTTGCTGCGCCATTTGCCGCTGGTGTGGGTGAAGGAGAAGGTGCTGGCGTGGGTGAAGGAGTTGGAGCTGGAGTAGGCGTCGGAGCTGCAACTTTTGGTGCCGGAGTTGAAACTGGCGCAGCAGCCGGTGCGGCAGGTGCAGATGTTGCGGTTGCGCCATCGGCAATAATCGCTAACTCCGCGCCAACTGGTGCAACGCTGTCTACTGGAACAACAATTTTTTGCAAAATACCTGCAGCCGGCGATGGAATCTCAGTATCTACTTTGTCAGTGGAAACCTCTAGCAGTGGTTCATCAAGAGCAACATGATCGCCCTCAGATTTGAGCCAACGAGTTACTGTTCCTTCAGTCACGCTCTCTCCAAGAGCTGGCATCTTCACCGAGAAACTCATTTTGTTGACTCCGATCTTTGCAGTGAACCGTGGAACTGAACTGACTTCTTCAAACGACAAACTTTATCCATGAGCATGCAACGGCTTTCCGGCCAGAGCCAAGTGCGCTTCACCCATAGCCTCAGAGAGGGTTGGATGTGCATGAATTAGAGGTGCCACATCATTGGCATCAGCCTGCCAATTAAAAATCAATTGTGCTTCAGCGAGTAACTCGCCAACTCGAGAGCCGACCATGTGAATTCCAAGGACAGCTCCATCTTTCTGCGCTACTAACTTGATTGAACCGGCTGTCTTCAATATCTGGGCCTTGCCATTTCCAGCCAAGTCATAATTAAGCTCAACAACCTCATAACCTTTTGCTTTTGCAGCAGCGGTGGTTAAGCCAACTGAAGCAACCTCTGGCTCTGAGTAGGTAACGCGTGGAACACCGTCGTAATTGATTGCACGTGGATTAAGCCCAGCAATCTCTTCAGCCACAAGAATTCCTTCGCCGAATCCAACATGAGCTAATTGCAATGTTGGAATTAGATCGCCAACGGCCCATACCCCAGGGATATTGGTGCGACATTTGTCATCAACCAAGATGTAGCCCCGATCCATTTTTATGCCCTGCTCTTCATAACCGAGTCCTTGAGAAACTGGGCCACGTCCGACCGCAACGAGCAACACCTCAGCATCAAAGCTCTTTCCATCTTCTAGAGTGACGGTAACGCCGTTGGCATTTTTCGTTGCACTCTTGAATTTTGTGCCCAACTCGAAATTAATTCCACGTTTACGGAATGCACGCTCTAACTGCTTGCTGGAGGATTCATCCTCTAGCGCAACCAAATGAGGCAACGCCTCGATGATTGTTACCTCTGCTCCAAAAGATTTCCAGACCGAAGCAAACTCGCAACCAATAACGCCGCCACCTAAAACAATTACAGATTTAGGAACATGGGTCATGTGCATGGCGTGATCGCTGGTGACGATGGTTTTTCCATCTACCTCTAAACCAGGAAGCGATTTAGCGTAGGAGCCAGTCGCTAGAACAACATTCTTTCCTGTGTACCGCTGACCATTGACCTCTACAGTGTCGCGAGACACCAGCTTGCCAGCTCCTTCGACATAGGTGATGTTTCGAGATTTAACCAGCCCTTGTAAACCTTTATGTAATTTGGTGATAACGCCATCCTTATAAGCGTTAACCGCGACCATATCCATGGAATGGAACTCAGCCTTAACACCAAACTCAGATGAGTGGCGAGCGCTATCAGCTACCTCGCCGGCATGAAGCAGGGCTTTTGTTGGTATGCAGCCACGGTGTAAGCAGGTTCCACCTAGTTTGTCCTTTTCGATCAGCACAACCTGTAAACCAAGTTGAGCCGCACGCAGCGCGCAGGCATATCCGCCACTACCGCCGCCCAGGATTACCAAGTCGAAATTAGCCACAGCAACCTCACACTCTTCTACTTAACAGGGACCCAAATACTGACCTTGGAATACTGTCCTATCCTGCCAGCATCAACGACCTGCGGCGGACTCCGCAAGGGCCACAAGGGTGCGAAGTGCGACACCTGTGCCGCCAACCGGGGTGTAACCGTGAGGTTTTCCATCGTTATAGGCAGGGCCAGCGATATCTAAATGAAGCCAAGGAAGCTCCGGGGCTACAAACTCCTTAAGGAAGAGTCCGGCTACCAACATTCCACCCATGCGATCTCCGATATTGGCGATATCTGCTACAGGGGAGTCGAGGGAGGCGCGCAACTCTTCAGGCAGAGGCATGGGCCAGAACTGTTCACCTGTTGCATCTGCAATCTGTAGAAAGCGTTCAGAAAACTCTGGGTTGTTAGTCATTACCGCGCTGGTTCTAGTTCCCAATGCAACTACTTGAGCACCAGTTAAAGTTGCAACATCAATTAGACCATCTAAGCCACCAGCCTTGGCGCCAACCTCTGCAGCTTTCATTATGGCATCAGCTAGAACTAATCGTCCTTCCGCATCTGGGTTCAAAACTTCAACGGTTTTTCCACCATAGATAGTGATGATGTCACTAGGTCTGGTGGCGGTATCGCTAACCATGTTTTCCGCCAACGGCGCCCATGCATCAATCGCGACTGGAAGATTTAACTCAGCGATTGCCAAAATCGCGGCGGATACAGCCGCAGCACCGCTCATGTCCGACTTCATCGCCTCCATACCCTGAGCTGGTTTTAATGCCAATCCGCCGGTATCAAATGTGATTCCTTTTCCGACCAATGCGTAACGGAGAGGTTTCTTTCCAGATTTCTTCGGAGTGTAAGAGAGATGAAGTAGACGAGGCTTATTAGCTGATCCTTGACCCACACCGATAATTCCGCCATAACCAAGTTTGCGCAGTTGATCATCTTTCAGAATTTCAACTTTTACCTTGCTGCCGGTACTTAGTTTCTTAAAGCGCTGACAAAAAGAATCTGGAGTCAGGTGGCTTGGAGGGGTATTGATCAGGTCGCGAACAATGTGGGTGTACTTCGCAATTATCTCTGCCCGCTTCAGAGCTTTTGAATACTCTGATTTCTTTGCGTTTTTACTATGAAGATTTATCTTCTTTAGCGCTGGCTTGCGATCGGATTTTGAAGTGCCGCGAAACTCATCAAAGGCATAAGCGCCAAGTAGCGCACCTTCCGCTACTGCAGAGAACTCAGAGAGAGAGTTGGCCGGAAGAGCAAAGTTTGCGCTGTTGTGACCAGATAGGACACGAGCGGCAGCGCCAGCTGCTCGACGGAGAGTTTCATGCGCATAGTTTTTTTGGGTTTGGCCCAAACCGGTTAGGACAACAAGTTTTGTGGCGTTACCGGGCAGCTTAATAACCTCATCAGC
>JACCEA010493286.1_pt1 | contig 12273 bp, 10 predicted proteins | sample 7449851 | NCBI WGS metagenome assembly JACCEA01 (sample SAMN15323453, study PRJNA562643) | freshwater metagenome | isolation source: river surface water | place: USA:Blue River Watershed | collected 2017-08-18 | reverse complement strand
CAATAACACGATAAATTTCAGCAAGGTTATCATTATACTGAACAGCAGTACTTGGACGGGTTGGGTTTACGTTATCAATGCCTAAGAATTTAATGTTCTGTAAGTTTCTAATGGTAACTTGCTGACCGTCGTATAGCGCAGTAACTAAACCAACAGATGATGTGCCGTTGTTACCAGCAGTACTTAGACCAAGAGCTAGTACGTTTACCCCGTTAACAGTAACAGCAGTATGCGATACGCTGTTTACTTCATATCGAACAATACCTAATCCGGCAACACCGTGGTCAATTTCTAGTTCACTAATATTATATGGAATATAACTGTAACCTAAGACATAAACAACAATTGCCTGCTGAGTAACCGTTGGAGTCATTGCACTTGCAAAAGTGCCTTGCTTATAAACACGAGCAACTTGCACCATGTCATTTGCCAGTGTAACAGCATCTGGTTTTTCAGTTACGTCATAACCAGTAGCACGTAAGGCGTAAACTCCATAGCTATTAGAACCTGCAACACTACGAACCTGACCTCCGTCAGCGGCCCAATAGTGTGTATAGCAGTAGTAACTGAAGGTTGAAACCTGTTCAGTTACAGCACCGTTTTTAGCAACAATAGCGTAACCTAAGTCGTTAATCATTGCAAAGTCGTTAGCAAGCATAGACTTGTTACCGCCCATTTCAATGTTAATAGGTTGTTCGCCTCCGTTATTCAAATATGTAATAACACTAGTTTGAATTGTTGATTTACCTGCAAGAATACTTGTCCTTGCAGATAACAAACCTGCATCTAAACTTGTTAATGTGGGTGTAGTTCTTGGTGTTAATGGTGCATCATCATCACCGTCATATGTATAATCTACAATTAAATCGCACAACGTACCCATGTTGGCGTATTCTGTAGTGCCACTACCAATCGAGTAAGCTGCATTAATTGTCTGCACACTCAAGTTTCCAGAAGATTTGGTAACAGATGTATTAGTAGCAATTTGTTGTAAGACAGTTTTGAAACGTGTAAATGCCGCCTGGAAGACTGCTTCTTCTCCAGGAATCTGACTAGCTCCTGTTTCGCCAACAACACTACGTCCATAGTATGCTAGGCAAGCATCATAGGTCATACTGTTGCCACCATACATTAAGTCGTAGCACATTGCATCTAACAAGTAAGCTACATCTCGACTGCACACAACTGCACTATAGCCAGGAATTGCATTGGTAATAAAATTTGAAGCAATCCACGATACAATCTCGTCTCTGATAAATTGTTTGTTAGCTTGTAAGTTGTTCTTTAGTTTTACAGCATCAGCTGTTGAGTTGGCATTAGAAGGATATGTAACTGCCGGAGCAGCTCCTGATCCTTGTTCGATGATAGTTTGAATAATATCGTAGCTAGTCTCTAACGAACTTAACGCAGTAGGATTAGTTGTATAAGTCTGAGCAAGGTCTCTGGATTTTAATATACCTACAACTGTTTGACTTTGTTGGGCACCAATTACTACAGAAGCGTCTGCTCTTAAGTAAGCCAACCCTGCTTTAACTGCTTGGTAGTTAGAACCAACAGTCATATCGTATGTTACTGCATCTAAGATTAACCCAACGTCACGAGCACAAACAGTATTGTCATAGAAGCTGGCAGCATCGTATGGTGTGTTTACATCCATACGAAGTACAACAGTTGCAGTTGTGCTGTCGTAATCTAAAATATCGTTAATCTGATAACGATAACCTTGTACATAGAATGCACACGGTGGCAACGGTGCTCTGACATCTAATCCGCTATTTGGATAGCCTGTTACAGTAACAGTTAGGCCGCCATCAGCAACAGCAGTAATGTTTCCTTTTAGTCGGCCAGCAAATCCGTCAACAAACTGACCACCAGCAAATCTCTTATAGTTATTTGACTGACTGAAACTTGAACAAACCTGTCCATATGGAGATTTGGTTTTGATTTGGCCTTCAGGATCCAACACCATAGCAAACCCGCCATGTCCTTGTAGTGTTAAGTTGTTAACACGTACCGCATCGTTACATAAGAAGACATCAATATCTCTATTATTTTTAGGTGTACTAGATACATCTAATGGGTCGGTTAAGTAGAATCGACCGTAATTAATTGGCGAGTAAAGATGCCAATCTCCAGGTGTATAAACACCGCTAGATTCAAATGGATAAATGACAGATAAGTTAGCAACATTTCCTGACACGCTATCGATAACTGCTCGACCGGGATTCGCATTACTAGCAGGGTTATTATCTTCTAAAACTTTACCAATCCAACTACTTGGAACTTGTCCAGAGCTCAGTGTAAATGTAATTTTATTAGTTGTACCACTTAGTGTAATAGTTCCTTCTGCATAATCGGTATCCCTATCTAAAATACCAACCAACATTGCATCGATAACCGCATCTCGGTAGAAGAATACCTTACGCCAAGGACTTTGGCTTATACGATTCTTAGGACGAATAATTGTCCTACGGAATTCGTCACCTTTAATAGAAACGTTTGCAGGTAATTTAATTGGATAATCTTCATAATAGATTCCTGCTTCAACAAAAATAACAATCTGTAAGTCGGGTACAGTTTCACCAAATTCTAACTCTTCTCCAATTTCAAAGAATCCTGGTCTAGATAGACGATATGTGATAGTATCTAAAGGACCGCTAACTCCAGGATCATAACTAACAATTGTTGCAAATGCGTTACTGGTGATACCTACTAATACTTTAGCTGGAATAATATCAACGTTACCTGGACTACCTTGATCAACATAACCATTTCCACCGTTATCGAATGTTATGGTCCAAATACCAGTGCCGTATGTTGGTGTAGGAGCAGCTCCAAATCCATACTGGATAATGTTAATCATTATATCCATGTTGCTGATGAATTTGTTAATCGCAGCTATACTAGCATTTTTGCCACTAGGAGTAGTCTGTGTAACAAGTGTTTGATAACGTGTTCCGGTGACTTTCTCTAAGACTTGGATTCCTAATTCTTTTGCAAATAAAATACCATCAAGTGTTTCTTTATATTGAGTACCAATAGCAATTGCTTTTGCACTAGCATTCTTGTAATAGCTCTTACCGGCAAATACACTTTGCCAAGTTCCGCCAGTGACCAGGTCAATGCTCATTGCATCGATGATATATCCTACATCTCGATAACAAATAGCCTCGTCATAGTTAAATCCACCTGCGAATGTTCTATCAATAAAATCTGTAGTTTCGTAACCAATTGTAGTTCTGTTATTAAGAATAATTGTTCTAACTGCAACTAGATCTGAATCAAACAGAACTGTGTTAATTGTTGGTTCAACTAACGTTAATGTTGGTGTTGGTAAAATTGTTGGATTATCTTCAGCTACCTCTCTAACGGCATTCCAAGAATCTGTAATTGCAGCGTTAGCGGCAGCACCACCAGGGAGTCCTACATTAATTACTTGTGGTGTTGAAGAATAAAGTATACCTGGAGTAGTATTTGTACTGACTAATAGCGATAATGATTGTGCAAACGCAAATGCAGCATATGTTGCTGTTTGTTCGCCTAGTGCAATCTGGCTGGTGTTTCCAATCCAGTATTGATAGCCAGCAAACACACCGGCACTATTTCCACCGTAAGTAATGTCGTAACATACTGCTTCTAAGATGTATTGTAGGTCTCGCTTACAAGTTTCCTCGCTGTAGACAACGCCGGGGTAGTTTGCATTGATCCACCCAATTGTCTCGTCTTTAATAAAATCAAAGTTAGCTTCAATTAATAACCTTGCATTTTCAATTCCACTAGCTAGACCAGTTGGAGAATTATTTACAGGTAGTGCTCGTGTTGCAAGACCGTCTTGTAGCAAGTCGATGATAATTTGAAACTTATCTGATATTGCCGAAAGTATAACAGGGTCGTTAATAACAGGGTAATTATCAGAAATGTAATCTGTCGCAGTTGCTTCAAGATTACTGGTTTGTCCAAGTACGGCTGTTCGAGCGGTGTTTAAGATTGTTGGGGCTAAACTAGTATTAGGATTTACAACAACTGGTGCGTTATTGTAATCATCGATAATAGTTGCAATAGAAGAAATATTTGCCGCAATTGATGCATTGGCTGCGATACCGCCTTGTAATGTTTCGTTCCTGTATTGTTTTACACTTGTTTGGTATAAAATAGTTGGGTTACCGTTTACAGTAACAATTTGTGCAAGATTACCTAGATAGTTAACGGCTGCAATGGTCGCGTCAACTTCTGATGCAGCGATTCGTTGTTGCGTACCATCCCAGTATCTCAAACCTGCATATACACTTTGTTGGTTTCCACTGTATAAGAAGTCATATACCAAACTCCAAACCATGTACTTGACGTCACGTTTACATGTTGTTTTGCTGTATGAAACTGTTGGATATTCAGCAGTTAAGAACGCAATTATTTCTGACTGCAAGAAAGAAATATTGTTTAACAATAGTAATTTTGCAGAGTTAAGTCCGTTACTTGTTGATGATAAGTTTGTAAATTTTAGTGTTGGTATAGTGCCAGAGGTTATGGCTGCAATAATAACATTAATGTTAGAGGTTATCGAGTCAGCTGCCGACGAAACACTACTAATTTCTGGAAGTAATAAAATGTCATCTTTAATTGCCAGTAACACTCCTGCAATTTCATCTGTTGACAAATTAGTATCAGCATCTACAAATGCTAAACCTACTTGTATGCTTTGATAGTTTGATTGAAATACTAGGTCGTAACATAATGCATCTATGACTCTATCAACATAATTTTCTAAATTAGTTGGATCGTAGCTATAGCCAAGTATAGAATCTCGTGCAAATTTAATACCTTCGATTGTTTGTAACAACTGGCCAGATATAACTGCCTCGGAGTTTTGTAAGTAATAGAGTGTTGCGGCACGTGTAACGTTAAATGTTGAATCTAACACTAAGTCGTTAGCAACGGCTTCAAGAATTAATCGAACATCTCGCTGACATTTTGCTTTATCGTATGTAAATGCATTTACGTATTTGTTGTTAATATAAGCAATAACTTCAGCTTGTATAAAAAGTTTATTTGCCTGTAATAAATCAAAAGCATCAGTGTAGCCAAGGTTAGCACTTTCTCCGCCAGTTAATACAGCACCGCCAACAACAAAACCAGGGCTAGTTGGAGTCTGTACAGTACTAAAAGATTGATCTGGGCCAATTGTATAACTAACACGCTGACGATATGGGCCAGGCTCGATAGAAGCTAACGTAATTAAACTGTCAGCTGCCAACGCTGCCGCACCAACACTCTTGTAAGCATAGTTCCAGAAACGACCTTCTTTTCCTGGAGGAGTTTTAGCTTGTAAGTCATCGCCTGAATTTGCACTAACATACAAGTTAATGTTACTCGAGAAGGTACTGTTATCAACATAAAACTTGGTAGCAGCTTGGAGATCGTTAGTTCCGTTAGGTGTTCCGAGGCCTGCCATTTCGGGTGGGTGATCGTGCAACACTAACTTTCCTGTCATTGTGTCGCCACCGCGGTATACAGCATCTTTTCTCTGAATAGCTTCAGTTGATAGGTAATTGCTAGTTAAGCTCGAATCATAGTCAGGGTCGTCAACTTCAGGTAATACTGGTTCTGGTCTAACCCTAAAAGCTTCAAGTAAACCACCTGTAGCACTTGCTTTAACAAAATTAGCTTCTGCATATCCCTTTGATATAGGCAAGTCGTTGGGAGTAATAGTAAACGGAGGATGCGCCGCGTTCCATTGATCAGCTAGCAATTGGCTAGGATCTGGTATTGGGCCAATGGGTTGATCGTTGGTATTTAAAGGATGAGTTAACTGTGGTGCCGCTTCATCTTTAAGCTCACCTGCTTGACTGATAATCTCTAACTGATTATCGTCAGTTGTATCAAATGCGATGCCAACACCGACTAGGGTTCTTGCAGTAAGTTTAGTACCATCGCCACTGGCCATGATAACTTGGTTAGCCGCATAGCTTTCTGGAGCATCGCCTAGTTTAGTAAACGGAATAGTACCGCCTGCGCCAAATACAGCATATAGTTCTGTAAAGTTTTCGTTAACTTTTCTAAACGATTCGCGAATACTGTCACCAGTACCGTCGTTACCTTGTACACCAATATCAATTACTTGTAAGCCCATTATTAAACTCCAAAACTAGATCCGCAGCCGCAGGTAGTTGTTGCATTAGGATTCTTGATAGTAAAACTACTACCCATTAATTCTTCTTTATAGTCGATTTCTGCTCCTTGTAGATATTGCATACTCATACTATCTACAAGCACTTTAAATTCATCAATTGGGATTTCGAAATCGTCCTCGTTTTGTTCTTCGTCGAACGTAAAACCGTATGTAAAACCGCTACAACCGCCTCCTTGAATAAAGGTACGAAGCGATAATTTAGGGTTACCTTCTTCGTATAGCAGGTCTTTAATTTTTGTCTTTGCTGATTCTGAAATTGTTATCATATCAATATTTACCAAATATTTTTATAATCTTAATGTAAATACTGTCATGTATATTGGGCAAGAACAAGAACAGCACAGTCATTACCGTAAAAGCAAGTCGGGGAAGATCCATGCTTACTTACGAAAAAAAACTGTGGCCATTTTTAGATGTGATAGCTGCCAGGAAATTTTTAAAAGAGATAAGGGCAGTATGGACCCAAAGCGGCTAAACAACAACTATTATCATGTCTGTGGATGCTGTGATGCAAAACGATTTGCTCAAGAAAAAGGTGTAGAAAGTCGTAAAGTTTGGGATATGCCAGTCAGCAGCCTTAAGACGCTAGGCCAATTCTAGCACCGATAACGTTCCAGTTTATAATAGACCATTGGTTATCTAAGTATTTTTTCTTGTCCCATTTATAGTCTAATGCCCAGGCATGTTCCCACCAATCTACTAAAAGTACAATATCTTGTCTTGTTTGATGGTTTTCGATAACTTTAATTTCTCCATCTCTTGCAAGATATGCCCATCCACTCCCCTGTATTCCCATAGCAACTTCTCGGAATTTCTTCTTAAAATTATCAAAACTTTTATAGTGTTTAAGGATAAATTCTAGGGCAGGGCCGTTGGGCTCGTTTGATGTAGAGTGAGCTTGAAATTGGGGAAAATAAAGATTATGTAAAAATGCTCCTGCTTCATTAAAATCACTATCACCCTCACCTTGATTGTATCTATCAACATAGCCTTGTGCAAGTTTATTGTAGTGATAAAATAGTGCTTCGCTGGTAAACACAGGATCTAAATCATCTTTAGCGTAAGGCAACGGAAGTAGTTCCAAATCTTTAGTAGGAACATTTTCGTTTAAAATGACGTTTTTAATGAATTTAAAGGGCATGATAATATTTAGTTATAAATAAATCACAAGGAGACTCTCTATGGAAATTTTAATTATTGTATTGATTGGTGCTGGAATTGTATACTGGATGTACAGAACTGTTTCAAGCAAACCAGAATACCTATCCGAAAACAAAGGAATTGTTGCGTCAGGCGAACCACCTGCTACAGTTGTAGCGGAAGGTGCAGGATCAGTATCATGGCATACTGCTCCGCCTGCAGGATCAAAACTTGCTGAAAATACATTGGATGTAAATCATGACGGCAAAGTAGATTTACAAGATGTAAAAGAAGCAGTTAAGAAAGTACGCACTAGAGCTAAAAAAGCAGCCGATGTCGACGGTGATGGTAAAGTTACTACAGCTGATGCAAAAGCAGCCGTTAAAAAAGTAACTGCAAAAGCTAAAAAAGCAACAGGTCGAAAACCAAAGGCTTAATATAGTTAAAAAAATAAAAGGACCTTCGGGTCCTTTTATTTTATAGAGTCAATTCTTTTATAGAGTTTTTCAATCTCGTCTTTAATTTTTAGTTTTTGCTTTTTTAAAGACTCAACTTTAGTATCATCAACTCTTTGTTCAAATAACCGTGTGATTTCTTTATCTAAGTCATCATGGCGCTCACGTAGAGTTTCGGCATGATGAATTAGTTTTTCTCTTGTAATCATACTATTCCCTTCGCTTGCTTGTATAGTTCCATACTGGCGAGGTTTTTGCCCTTGCTTTCGCACATTATGTCGAACTGGTTTAGAAAACTTATTGCCCAATTATTAACTTCCTTATTCCAATAAAAGTCAGAGTGTGCTCTGAGCTTTTGTTTTTTATGTCCTGATTCTAGTAAAGTCCGATAATCCGGAAGAGTGTTTGGACAATGTCCGGCCAGGATGTCTTCTCTTGATACGGAGTAATGCATAGTAGGACGAACACCGCGCCAGCTGTCAAGAACCCGTGAAACTCGGGCATCGCTAGGATCCAGGTACTCCCCCTCGCGAACCCAATGGTGATGGATGTCAAGAACAATAGGTAGCAGATCGCTAAGACTGAGACAATCATCTAACCCCCAGGCGTTTTCTTCGTTTTCGATGGTAATGGTGTTACGGGCTTCTGGACTGAGTCTCTTATAGGCTTGTCTAATACCTTCTGGACCGGCTCTACCCGAGATGTGGACGTTGATTTTAAAGTCTTGAAATGATTTACCGTAACCCATGTAGCGGGCCATATCTGCATGATATTCGAACTCCTCTATACTCCGACGAACAATGTCTGCATTATCACTAGCCAAAACTGTGAATTGCCCAGGATGAAAAGACAAACGAACATTACGGCTGCGAGCAATGCTGCCAACTTCAGCAAAGTGTTTTTCAGCATAAGCAACAACGTCAGGCTGGCGCCAAAACCAACTCCAAGTAGGCTCTGTATATACTGGTAGTATATCACTTGATAAACGAACCATTCGACAGTCTGCATCTAAATTGCCTACCCTTTCAACAAGCCGACGTGCGGCTTCAATATTTTGTTTAGTTAAAGACCATAGTTTTTCAACTGCAACGTCTTTACTCTGTCTATTTAACCAAGCTACAGTAGTAGCTCCAGTATTGTAAACTTTACATTCATCTTTTGGTTTAATACCATCAACTTGATCCGGACGATCAATCCATTTGCAAGCAAAACCGATTTTACCCATTCCAGTGCCTTATAACGTTAGCGATAATAAAGAAACATGTGACTACATGTATTATAACCCAGAACGTCTTTAAGAACAAGGCAATTCGAGCTTCTCGAAGCGTTAAAATTGGTATATCTGGCCGATCTTCGTCGGTATTGCCCATTAAGTGACCTGTAGCTCTGGCCCAGATCTTTTCAAAACTATTCATGTATTTTAAATGTGAAGTTGATTACAAATCGGGAAGTGTTATTAATTGGATTAGAACTTGCGTGAAATCTATTGGAATCGAATATAACTGCACGGCCTTTACGAGGCATCACTCGTTGTTTTAAGGTAACCTCTGTTACTTTATTTGAATTTTGAAATTCATTAAACAAGAACGTATCTCCGTCACTGTCATTAACGTAGTAAACCATTGATAAAAGACCGGGCGCAGGTACATCAACATGAGGGATATTATAGTTGTCTTTGGTAAAATTAGGACCATTCCTAGTCATGGCATTAATTTTTACCCTACCAACATCAGTTACTATCCAATTCAACTTTTTTTCTGCAAAATATAAAATTGGTCTAATTGTTTGAAGTGCAGGACTACCTTGTCCATTTAGCAATGCATAGTGTGTGAATTGAGGACCGTCTATGGTGTTCGAATCTTTAATAACATCATAACCTTGTATAAAGTTATTATCACCAGAACCCATAGATGTTGCCGGTTCATATTGCCAAGTAACTTGCGACTGTATAGCCGCAAGTACTTCGTTTTGAAATGACTCGGGTATTAAGTTATCTAAAACGATTGGTTCTATCACGCAAACAAGTCCTCATTCCATTCGCGATGTCCTTCTCGGAATGCCATATTACTTTGTGTCTCACGAACTTCTACGCGATAACACCATAATCGAGCTGCTTCCCCAGGGCCCCACATTTCAGGAATGTATACTCCATTTACATATTTGTAAAGTTGATCTGCTAAACTTTCACAGCCTAAGCGGGGAAGAATAACAATCTTTGCCATCTTCTTTTCTTGTAACATTTTGAAAGTATCCAATTCAGGATCGTCTTGTGCTACAATAAGTGTGTGATCAAATTGATCTTCTAAAATCTTTTTAAGTTCTTTGAGCCCGCCATAGTCAGCGGCCCAGTTTCTTACATCTAGTTCATTTGTGCCAAAATAGAACTTCATTGAAAAACTGTAACCGTGAATTAGATTACAGTGGCTATCAGCTCTCCATTGTCTGTAGGCACAGGGAAAAGCGTCGTGATATTCTTTAGTTGATGTGTACTTATAAAGTACGGGTTGTAGATTTGCCATCTCTAGTCTCCTTTGTATAAAGTAGCAAGTTTGATGGCATGCAGAATTTATATTGCGGGTTGAATGCCTAAGACCGCATGTACTAATTATACATTTTTTAAACAAGAAGTCAACGTTATTGACCAGCAATATTGCCAAAAGGTAACCAATGACCTGGCTCTCCAGAAACAACGCATACCCAACCAATATAACTGTGAGGCTGTGGATTGTCGTTCCAGATAATGTCGCCTTTTTTGTAAATTCCATTTGTCGGTGCAACAGAACCAGAACTAAACATTCTGCCTGAAAACTCAACATTTCCATTTACTGCAAGTGATACGCGACTATCGGCACTATTGGAGCCAATGCGTACCGGCCCAAATATTTTAACAGGGCGTTTTGGTACTGAAGGATTGCCCAGCATAATCTCGCCTGGGTCAACGTAGATTGCATCTTGATTTCGAACACTGACACGATATTGATTAGATGTTTCGAGTTTCCTAACATCAATGCTTACTTGTTGTGTACCGTCATTAAATGCTAAAATTTTTGTCTTTACTAGACTATTTTCTGCATTAACTTCATCGTAAAAATCAACTTTGCCAGATACTGCTAATTTTTCTAAGGTTCCAACAGTATTTAGGTTAGACTTGGTGATACCTGTTCCTAATCCAGAGGATGTTAACACTGATCTGCCACCAATGCTGTAATGCTTATCTTCTGCAAGATCGATTATTTCCGAAGAGTGTAATCGATCAGGACCATCTTCCATTACAAAATGTTTAGAAACTCCGTTGTCTGACCATACAAGTCCTAGACCTTTTAATGGTGTTGCTCGTGTGGCAGTAAATGTTAGGGGGCTAATGGTATCTGTTCTTGTATCGGTTGTAAGTTTCTCTACAAACAATTCACCATAAATTCGAACAACGCTGTTTTTAGCATGTTCATCACCAAATAATATTTCGCCGTTATGTCTTGCTGTAATTCGTGCTTGGTTATCTGTGCCAATAACTAGATCGTGATTTGTATAAGTTCCAATATAGGCTTTACCTATTTGCTGACTACCTAATACTATCTCGATGTCGTTTTCTACAATACTTAGTGTACCATTAGGTGTTTCAGTATTAAGTCCTAATCTTCCAAAATTACTGCTAAAGACAGCAAAATCTCCAAGTACAGTATCACCATGGACATGCAAGTGATGCAGATTGCCTACTTCTCTTAATTTACTTTTTGTAATTTGATTGCCGAGTGCGGTTTTTGATATAACTTCACTGCCGTCGATTAGGTAGCTTTTGTCTGGAGCTAGATCAAGGTTTGCGTTGGTCCATAGATTGCCACCTGTTCTGTACTGAAGGTTAGTGCTACCTTCTCCCCAGACCCAGCTGAATCCTTTACCGTTAAGTTGTTGTTCTACATTAACAACCCAATGTCCGGTATTATGCTCGCTAGCGCCGTCTCTTATTAAATTTTTGACATTTAATGTATCAACAGTTAAGGTACCGCTAGAAAGATCTGCAACCGTAAGGGTTGCTACAGGTTCTGTAACCTTAAGTTTTGTAATAACAACTGTATCTTCTTGTATATTAAATGGTGTACTCATAAGAAATCTCTCGTCTTGTATTTATCAAGCACGAGAGATCCTTATAAAGTTGGTATTTTATGCTACTTTTAAGAGTACAGTTTCTTCGTTAATGCGTCCGTTCATCTTGGTATCAACGGCGTTGATTTCATCCAAGAACTTGCGTAGTGCAACCTTACCAGCAGCCTTGAACTCTTTAAGTTGATCTGCGGGCTTACGAAGTGTTTTCTGCACACTCTTAGCTTCGTCAAAGCCAGTGATTGTAGTACCTTTGACACCCAAGTCATGGAATTCTGCGGCAACATACTTGCCCAGCTTACGGGTCTTAGTATTGTAAACCCACAGTTCTTTCATACCAATAATGTCTGCAGGGTTAACACTAACCAGCTTGAGAGGCTCGTCAGTTTTCTT
>JACCEA012036392.1_pt1 | contig 12274 bp, 15 predicted proteins | sample 7449851 | NCBI WGS metagenome assembly JACCEA01 (sample SAMN15323453, study PRJNA562643) | freshwater metagenome | isolation source: river surface water | place: USA:Blue River Watershed | collected 2017-08-18 | reverse complement strand
TCGAAAATGTTAGAACCTTCAGCACCGTCAGTAAGGGCGTTGTTGTAAAGACGTGCGATAACTTCCGGGTCCAGAAATTCGTAAGACCAGTACCATTGGTGACCGATGACCTTAAAGGTCAGGAGAGGTTCGATAACTTCGTCCAGAGAGTAGAGAAGGGAAAACGATGGGATCGCAATAACAACCAGAATAAGAGCTGGAACAATTGTTCAAACAATTTCCAGAGTTGAAGCATGAACCAGTCGCTCAACTGGTCTACCATCGGTTGATTGACGGTGAGTATATTTAGAGAGGATTGTAGAAAGAACAAATCTAACAAAGCAAAGAATACCTACCAGAAAAATTCTGAGGTCGTCGTGGAACGCAATGATTCCTTCAGCAAGAGGTGAAGCTGGAGTTTGAAAACCTCTTTGCCAAGGGCGCGGAGCTCCAAGAGTTGCAGCAGAAGTAGAGACAAAAGAAGAAGCAAAAAATGAAAAAAGAGAAGTCATTATTGAAAAAAACAAATGTGATTAACACCATTTGAACAGGTACGTTGTAAACACGTACCAAACCTTGTCTTCCCTTAAAGTATTCCAAGGATCGCCGGCGTCACATCCACAAACATTAAAAGAGTTCGAGAAGGTATCTTGTGAGACTATTGAGGCGACAAACAGGAGATAGAGATGCGCGAGAATCGCGCAGAGGCACTAGGCCTTTAAATTAAAAAGTAAAGAGGATAAGGAACGCTCTTCTGAGGGCGAAGAGGGCAAGGGCTTCGATCAGCGCGAATCCAAGAAGAGCAAGACGGAAAAGTTCGTCCTTTTCGTTTGGATTACGAGCAACTCCATTAAGGAGAGAAGAGAAGACCAGACCTGCACCAACACCAACTCCTGCAAGGGCAGTTGTAGCGATTCCGGCACCGATAAGCTTAGCAGCGGTTACTAGCATTGTAAGTAAATACAAAGGTTTGACTTAGCAAACAGCAAAGACAAAGAAACATTTGCGAAAGCAAATGGGAAACCTTACGATGGTCGCAAGAGTTTCAGAAAGAAAAAACAAAAAACCGCGTGATCGATAAAAGACTTCGATCTGAGCAGGGGATGCTCGAAACGGATAAACAACAGTCTCAGACGTTGGCGATCAAAGTCTGACTGTACGAAGGGTTCGAGAATCTCTATGCAGGTAGGCGGGTGTGTAAAAATGCACAGGACGGAGGCGGGGTGTTTTTGACGCGCGCTCTGCCTTGCGACGACGAGCAACCACAAAACGATGTCTAATTCGACGACGGGACGGGCGTGATCGACGATACGCTGCACCAAGCCCAGTTTCAACCTCATCAGAAATTCGGGGAAGAAATGAGGAACGAAGACGCAGAGCCAGCCAAAGCTTAACATACTGCCGAAATTTTTGAAGAGCCGGGGCAGCTGCGTTAGCTTGAAAAGTTTGGGAGGCCCTAAAAAGGGCTGAACTTTCAAATGCGCTAGCAGAGGAGGGGTGAGCTACTGAGCGCTTAGAAATCTGAAGAAAACCGAGTGAAGAAACCCCAAAACCCGAATGTCGACGAACAAACGGACGTAGTTTCTTTTTTAGGTGAGTTAGGTGACGACGTCGAAGAGTAAAAAGACCCCAGCGGCGATAATAGATCCGACAAAAAAGGTCCCAATATACAGTACGTCACCTAGCAAGTCGCTTAACTGAACTATCCGGCCATTTAAAACGAGTTGGCGATGAAATAGGTTCTTGCGTGTCTGCATAAACAAACGAAGAACTAGCCGAACCGTCTTCTGAAGCCGAACGGGGCTTCACTGAACGAGGTTCTGAAGGGATAGAACTAAAAAGGGAAGGAACAAGAGAAATAGAGTCACCAGGACGAAGAATTGCTTGCGGTGAAAACTCAAGAATCCCATTAACCGAAAGGCCAAGATGATGAATATACTGATGGCAAGCAAAAATTGTAGGGAAAAGACGGGAACGAAAGAGAATTCTATCCAGACGAGACTCTAGCGAAGCGACAAACGAACGTGAACGAACACCTTGCGCCGCAGTTGCATGAAACGAAGACCGTTTTAGGGCATTTTGAATTCAGCGCTCAGATCTTTTCCCATGAAAAGCGCGCAGTTGCTGCTTGGTGTAAAAAACGTCACGGTAGCGTCGTCGTCGCGGACGACCAAGAACAGAAAGACCTACGCCGCCAGTTCTACCGCGACCCAGACGAAGTCTAAAAGGGCGAAATCGGCGACGAGCTTCGGTCCATTTTCTTGTCGTTGCAACAAGAACGTAGCGACGAAACAGTCCACCACGAAAAAAACGGCGACCACGAAGCGAGACAATACGGCGCAGTCGAGAGTTTTTGTAGGGTCAGACTTTGCTGCTGGCGAGGTATGCGATAGTGTAGCGTGGTTTGTAAACGTTATTGGTTAGGGCTGACATAGTTAATAAAAGGGAAACAATCAAGTTGCTTTCTTAATTCCAACTAGCTTACCCTCTAGAGCGAGCTTACGAAATCTAAGACGCGACAGACCAAAGTGGCGAAGAATAGCACGGGAACGGCCTGTTAGGGTGCATCGGTTACGTCTACGAGTAGGTGAACTATCTCGTGGAAGGAGAAGAAGGGCACGGTAGGCTTGACCACGAAGTGGGGCGGGAAGAGAAGAGTTCTCAACAAGACTACGGAGCACGTTACGGCGACGCTCAAAAAAAGAAAAAAGAAGGCGACGGCGGCGATCTTTAAAAAGTCTGTATTTCATTAGTTAAATGGAGATAAACGGAATCGAACCGATGACCTAATGCTTGCAAAGCATCCGCTCTACCAACTGAGCTATATCCCCTAGACCCGAGGCGGAATCGAACCGCCCTACAGCGAATTTGCAGTCCACCGGCACAGCCACTGTACCACCGAGTCAGGCTAAGGACTGAGTTCGTTGCTTATAGAGAAGAAAAGACAGCGGAAAATCCAGTCTTAGAAAGGAAAGTGGTCCGATGTTTGATACTGTCGAAAGGGCACTGACAGCGAGGGAGTGAGGTGCTAGAGCGATCTCTGTGTTTTTAAGACTTCTATCTGCTGCTGAGCCGGTGAGAGATGCAAACGACTTGATAGCTGATTCTGAAGAAACTCTAAAAACTCGAAATGAGTTTGCATCAAGGCTCGGTAGTGGTAGAATAACAGAGCGAAGGGTCGGAACAGACGATGCCCGCCCGCCCTTGTCGTCTTTAGAACCTGAATGACTCGACGAACGAACCAGCTCGTCAAGAAGAGCTACAAGCGTTTGTGCCACAATAGGGAAAGGTTTGCTGTGTTGTGAAAGTGGATTCAGTACAACAAGCCTCTGAATTGTGCCTCCAGAAAAAACAGCTTGAAGGGATGAAAAGCTGGGATGCGCAAATAGGGGGTGCGCAGTGAACGGAGCACCCGTGTAAAGCTCGAGGTCTTTCAGCTCATAGCCAGAAGAAACGAGATGCGGTGCGCTGCGAGTAGCGAAGTTTTGGCGAAAGGACCTGCGTTCAAGTGGGGTTGCTTCTCACTGTCTACTGACCCTAAAAAAGGAAGACGAAGCAGTAGGAAGAGACGGAGCTCTAAGGGACCGGAGAGTTCGAAGGGTGCGCTCTGAAAAAACGGATGGTTTAACTGAAGACATTACAAAAAAACCTACACACAAAGTGCTGTAGGAAAAACAAAACACGAGCTTGTGTCAGAACCGCTTCGCAATCAACAAGAAATGCTGAAAGAATAGTTGAGGGAGCAACACCTCTTCAAAGGACAAGGGCCGCAAGTGGGGCAAACAGCGCAAATTCCTTGCGAGTAAGATCTTGACCAGCATCGATAGAAAGGGTGCGGAGATTACCAAAGAAAATTCGGTTAAAAGCTCAAAGAGTGTAAGCAGCTCCAAGAACTCTGCTGGTCGCTGCTGCTACAGTTGCTCAAAGAGAGTGCTGGAAAATGCCAAGGAAGAGAAGAAACTCACCAACAAAGGAGCTAGTAAGCGGGAATGAGATATTAGCGAGCGACAGAAGCAGAAATCTTCTTGTAAAAAGTGGATAAAGATGAGCTCTCCCACCGTAGTACTTAAGTGATCGAACACCGTAACGTTCATAAAGCACACCAACACCGAAGAAAAGACCTCCGGAAACTACACCATGGCTAAGTCTTTGGAAAATAGCCCCTTGGAGACCTTCTCTCGTACCCGATCTTCTACCAAGAAGAACAAGGTTTCTGTGACCAACCGAAGAATAAGCAATGATCTTTTTCAGGTCGATTTGACGAATAGCGGTAAGGGAGGTGTAGAGAATACCTCTAACAGCAAAAACAGACACAAGCGGAGATCAATAAACTGTACCTTCAGGAAAAAGCGGCAGAGCAAAGCGAAGAAGACCGTAAGTTCCGAGCTTAAGCAGGACGACGGCAAGAAGAACCGAACCGATTGTTGGAGCTTCAACGTGAGCTTCTGGAAGCCAGATATGAAGAGGAAACAGCGGGATTTTTGTAGCAAAAGCTAGAAAAAGCAGAATCCAAAGAAGACGCTGATCTTCAGTGCTGAGGGCGATTTGAAGAAGCCTTCCGTAGTCTGTTGTACCAGCCTTGGCTAGAAGAGCAAGAATCGTAAAAAGTCTAAAAATAGACCCAAAGAGAGTGTAAAGAGAAATTCTATAACCAGCTCGAACTCGTCGCTCACGGGATCCTCACAGAAGAACAAGAAAGTAAATCGGGATGAGGGTTCTTTCGAAGAAAACAAAGAAAGCAAGAAAGTCAAGAGCTAGAAATGTACCCAGAACAGCCCACTGTAGAAAAATAAGGTGAAGAAGAGCTTCGCGAATTCGGGGGGTCGAAGGATTAAGGCTAAGGATGCACAGGTAAAGGAAAGCATTCGTAAGCACTAGGAGGGGTAGAGAAAGTCCATCGACACCAAGACGAATCGGAAGAGCTCTCGAAGGAAGGAGGCTAAGTGTGAATACGCCTTCAAAATCCGCCGATAGCTTGTTTTTGGCAACCCACAGTCTAAGAGTAAAAAGAAAAGAGAGGGCAGTTGATCTTAGTCCAACCTGATACTGCTGGGAGGAAGTACTTGAACCTCTGAGAAGAATGAGGACGATTGACAGAAGAGGAACAAGAAGGAGAAGGGTTAGAAGGGTGTCGACTGAGGGAAGAAGGTTTAGACCAACAAACGACGAAGAGACAAGAAGATCGTTAAAGAAATAAAAAAGCCAAAAAGCAAAACCGGCTGTAATAAAAAATCCGTTAAAAGAATTTGTAGAAGAGTTGGCGACAGGAGAAGAAGAAACAGAAGAAGCCATAGAAAAAAGTAAAAAAAAATAAAAGGGTGCGACCCACTACTTGCGCAAAAACTGGAAGTTTGCGAAGAGCAAATTGAAGTGCTTCACGAAGGCGGCCTTCTTCGCGTGGAGAAGTTGTAGCTTCCAGAAGAATTCGACCTGGTTTAAGAACGCAAACTCAATGGTCCACGTTACCTTTACCACGTCCTCTACGAACTTCACTTGGTTTGGCGGTGCGAGGGTAGTCTGGAAGGGCGCGAAGTCAGAACTTTCTTTTGCGCTTTCTTCGGCTTGTTAGTGTTCGACGAACAGCTTCCAGTTGTTGTGGGGTTAGAAAACCAGGTTCGAGCGTTTGAATCCCATAAATACCAAAGCGAAGACGATTGCTTTTGGATTCATACGTGTGCCGAAGCTGATGACGATTTACTTTGCGAAAATAACGCGGAGTGGGCTGAAACATTAAATTTGAAAAGAAGATTGAACGCGAAAAAAGCTAAAAAGAGTTGAACGATACCCCTTCCCCCACGAAGCATGGTAGCAAAACCAAAGGCGCACTCCGATTGCACCTTTTCGAGTAATGGCTTGGGCTGTACCATATTCTAGGCGTGTTGTGTAGGTAAAAAGGTTAAGCTTACCACGCTCCGTTTGCCTGTGTTTCGTACGGCGCCAACGGTTTACACGTCCTTGAAAACGAAGGCGCACACCTCTTCTTTCCTTTCGTTGAGCTGTAAAGACTTTAACAAGCTTTCTCAGAAACCGAAGAAATTGAGTCTCCTTACGATTACGAGGAAGGTGAGCAAGGGTCGTCGCAAAAAGGTTTGCAAGTACCTGGGGCTTTTTAAGGTATACGGAAACAAAGGAAAGGCGAACAAGGTCAGGGATTCTAACTGCTGCTCGTTGAAACCGAGAAGCTCTTTCACTTTCAATTTGATGCAGAAAAAGGTTTGCAGTTTTAACGGAAGGGCCTGTCTTACGAGAAGAGCTTTTGTCCCCTTTTGATGATCTGCGTCTTTCTCGATTAAAAGGATACGAAGTCAGTGAAAGTGCGTTTACACCTGTAAAATGAACGGGGGTACTAAAGAAAAAAGAAAGAAGAGTATGAAGGTCGGAAAGAGGAGAACGCACGTCGGCTGCTGAAAGACCGGTGCGTCAACCAAGCGGAAAGCGGTGATGCGACTCCGAGACTTGGGAAACAGGTGCTGAAAGGGTTGATGGAAACTCGAAACCCCCATCGACAGCGATTGGGGTGTAATGGAAAACTGGTCGTACTTGAGAAGACGGGCTACCTGAAGTATGGGCAGCTCGAAAGAAATAAGACCCATTCGAGCGAGATCCAAAGGCAGAAGAAGCAAAAGAATTTGTGAGTGGAAGAGTAGTCGCCTGAGCCGAAGAATTCCGGAGCGAACGACGAAGAGAACGAACCGCGACCTGTAGGCGAAAGTCAGACCCTGGGATGGTGCCTGAAAAATTGTTTTGAGGTTGCAGAGCAGTAAGAGGGGATTTGAAACGTAGTGTCGAATCCCTAAACGACGCTTTGGGGTACTCAAAAGCAAACGAAAGCTTACTATTGGTCAGGGCTTTGTCTAGCTTAGCGTAAGAAGAAAGATTCGATTCTGCAAGAGTTCGGAAGCAGCGGGAAGGGGTTTGATTAGAAAAAGAAAAAGTTTGCATCAATTAATTATGTCCTTGAAGTTTGCTGTAAAGAAAGACAACAAAGAGGGAACCACCTGAACCAACAACGAGCTGCAGATCGACAGGAACAAACGAAGAGACAGATTCGGACGAAGTTTGGTCCGATTGTGACTCTGAGCTGGAAGTATCTAGAACAGCAGTCTTTTTAAAACTAGAAGATGAGCGAGACTGGGCCAGGCTTGGGAGTCGGCGAAGAAAAGAGCAGATAATGTCTTCTCTATTGCTACGAATTGCGCCACCACGCGTTGAGACCACGGAAGAGTACTTTGATTCTGTTGTGGAAAGACCAGAAATAAGCCAAGAAGAAGACCACTTGCGGTGGAGTCCAAGACGAAGACCGACAGGATGTGTTTTTTGTCCCATAGAGGTTAATACGTAATTTTTGAGCCTTTTTAGCAGCAGCTTTAGCAGTAAGAGGAGGACGCTTACGCGTTGGAGCAAACTCTCCAGCACGATGGCCTACCCTTTCATCAGATACAGTAAGGGGGTAGAAACGATTACCGTTTCAAACAAGAAGACGAGCCCCGACTCTTGGCGACAGGAGGATCGAGCTACGCTGAAAACAAATGTGCGATACGGAAAGACCGTTTTTTTGAAAAGAAGAAGCAAGGTCTGGTGAGACGAAGGCAGGCTTTCAGGCAGAACGTGACATTTTGTTACTTAGTACGAGGTGACAGGATGTGGTCTGACTTTCGACGAGGCGAGCGTGTTGGCTGCCCCTTTGTCGGCCAACCCTTAAAGGTAACAGAAGGTCTTCCTCGCGAATTACCACCGTGTGGGTGGTCAACTGGATTTCTAGCAACCCCCCGAACAGTTGGGCGACGACCTAGTCAACGAGAGCGCCCTGCTTTACCAAGTCCGTTAGGTCTTTTTCTGTTAGATCCGCGTTTTGGAAACGAAGCATCAAAATCTTCAGCTGCGGCAACGCTGCCACTTGCACCAAAAGCTTGAAGTGAGACAAGACGATGGCTTCCAGAGGGGAGGCGAAGCACGGCTGAAGGCGTTTCGCCGGCAGAAAAAGTAGAAGAACTGAGGGATCTAACTTGACAAAAAGAACCAGCAGCTCGGGCAAGCGTCGGCTTGCTATGAGCAGACTCTGATACAGCGTGAACAAAATCACCAGGTTCAAACCGAGACAGCGGAGCGGTATCGCCAGGTTGTAGAGTCTCAAGAGAAGACGAATTTGCACTCAGGTTTTGAAACAGAGTCCTACCTTTTGCAGCTAGGCGAAAAGAGTACGAAGAAGAATTAGCAACAGAGCCTTCTCGAAAAACTTGCACAAGACGAGCCGAACGGCGGGGATCGTAAAAAAAGCCCACCACATGGCCTGAAGTTTTTGAAGGAAATCAATCAACAAAACGTTGAAGACGTTTGTGGCCGCCACCACGATGGCGGACTGCAATAGAACCGCGATTGTTACGTCCAGCGTTTTGCTTTGAGTTACGACCTGTGCGAAGTGAGGAAGGAGAAGAAAAACGAGAAAGTTTCATTGCTTTTTACAGACAGGGTGGGATTCGAACCCACGGTACCCAAAGAGTACAGCGGTTTTCAAGACCGTCGCTTTCGACCACTCAGCCACCTATCTAAATTACCGAGAAAGGCCAGAACCGCCATACGAACGAAAACGACGAGCAGTTTTTCCGTTTGAATGGGTTCGTTGCCCACGAACTGGTAGACCAGTTCGGAGACGATAGCCGTGCTGTGAACCGTTGGCCCTATAACGTTGAACATCTAGCTTCTGCTGTTCTTCAAGTTTACCAGCAACCGTATACTGATCCTTAAGAAGACGAGCAAGTGCGGCTTCTTGGACGGCTGTAAGTTCGGCAACGCGCAGAGCTGGCGGAAAACCAAGTGTGCGACAAATTTCACGAGAACGCGAAAAGCCAAGACCAAAAAGGAGAGGAAGAGCATGAAGAACGGTTTTGTTTGAAGGAAGTGGTCGACCGTAGAGAACAAGAGCCATTAACGATAACTTTACCAAAATGCGTAAAGCAAAAAAACTAAACACCTTCTCCCCAAGTGTAAACCGCAAGGAAAAGGAAAATCCAAACAACGTCAACAAAGTGCCAATACCAAGCAGCGCATTCAAAACCAATGTGTGTGGTTACGGTGTAGTGGTGACGAGCTCTACGGTAAAGAGACACAGCTAGAAAAATGGTTCCGATGAAGACATGGGCACCGTGAAGACCAGTTAGTCTGTAAAAGGTTGATCCGTAAACACCATCTGCGATTGTGAAAGGAGCATTAACGTACTCGTATCCTTGAAACAGGGTAAAGAAGGTTGCAAAGATAAGAGTAAGAACAAGAGCAGTTCTAGCTTCTTGACGGTATCCCCCTAGAAGAGCCGCGTGAGATCAAGTAAGAGAAGCACCTGAAGTTAGGAGCAGAAGTGTGTTCAGAAGAGGAATAAGCCAAGGGCTGATGACTTCAATACCTTGTGGTGGTCAAACAGCACCAATTGATGGGCTAGGGCTAAGGCTAGCATGGAAAAAGGCCCAGAAAAAGGCGACAAAGAGTCTAATTTCAGAAACGATAAAAAGAACTCTACCAAAACGAAGTCCAGCTTGAACAGAACGTGTATGGTGACCTTCAAAAGTAGCTTCACGAACGATATCGCGTCATCAAAAAGTAGCGTTTCTAACAGTAGCAGATAGTCCCAGAGAAAAAAGTGTAAATCCGAGAGTAAACGAATGTCTGTAGAGAACGAGACCAAGAACCAGGAAAAAGGCTGTAAAAGCAACAACCAGAGGCCATGGGCTTGGGTTAACAATGTGGTAAGGGTGGAGAGTAACCTTCTTACCAAAAGGAAGAGCAGCAGGAGCAAGTGCCATTTGTAAAAAAGATCGGAGTGGAGCGATTCGAACGCCCGGTATTCTGCACCCAAAGCAGACGCACTAGACCACTATGCGACACCCCGACGAACACAAAGTGTTCAAAAAGACCCGGAATGGCCTAAACTAGAAAATCTCGATTCAACCACAGGTTCCCCTACGGTTACCTTGTTACGACTTCATCACGGTTAGGAAAATGTCAATCAGGTGCATAAGCAAAAAACAGCAAATCGATTGATTAAATCAAAACCGAATTGCGAAAAGAACGCTAATGAGACCCTTCAGGCCACTTTCCCTTCCCTGACGTGACGGGCGGTGTGTACAAGGCCTCAAACCATTCACCGTGGCGTGCTGATCCACGATTACTAACGATTCCGCCTTCATGGAGGGCGAGTTGCAGCCTCCAATCTGTACTACGAAAGCGATTCTGAGATTTGCTCTTGGTCACCCATTTGCTTCTCATTGGCACCTTCCTTGTAACACATGCGTAGCCCTGCTTATATGGGCCATGACGACTTGACCTCGTCCCCAAGCTTCCGTGCAGGCCTGTCGTTACTCGGACAAACCGAAGTTTGACTACCATACCAACAGTTCCTGCATCGTCGAGCAGAGTGCCAAAACTTAGTGTTTAGGAAGCCTAAAATTAAGTTCTGTAGCAACAGCTCGCGAGGGTTGTGTCCGTTAGGTCCTAAAAAGGAACACATTTCACAACACGGACTGACGACAGCCATGCAACACCTTGTCGAAGCAGGTAAGGTTATGCGCGGATCATCGAATTAAACCACATGTTCCACCGTTTGCAAAAGGCCCCCGTCAATTCCTTTGAGTTTCAACCTTGCGGCCGTACTTCTCAGGCGGGGAAATTTCACGTTAGCTTGTTTGCTGCTAATAGTAGCAACAAATATTTCCCATTGGTCAGGGCATGGACTACTGGGGTCTCTAATCCCATTTGCTTCCCATGCTTTTGTTCCTAAGCGTCTGTCATGTCTAGTTGGACGACTTCTCTACTGGTTGGCCCCCGCGGGTCATCGCATTGCAACGCTTTGCGCGGAGTCCTTCCAACCCCTACATAACACTAAGAGAAATGGTCATCTTCATGCAGATGGGTAACAACCACCGTATGTCTGAAGATCTCTCATTACTCCGCCGCAGAACCCTTTACGCCTAGTTTGACTGTATAACACTTGCTCCCCTCGTATTACCGCGGCTGCTGGCACGAGGTTGGCCGGAGCTAGCTTCTTCAGGTACCGTCATAATCTTCCCTGATGACAGAGCTTTACGACCCATTACCATTTACAGTCGTTTTCGCCCTCGCAACATCGCTGGGTCAGGGTTTCCCCCATTGCCCAAGATTCCACACTGCTGCCGTATAAACGTTGGGGCCTTGTCTCAGTCCCCATGTGGCCGATCATCCGTTAAGATCGACAAAGGGTCTTCGGCTTGGAAAGCTTTTACCTTTCCAACAACCTGAGCCTGCGTCTAGAAACTCTAAGGCGACAAACCTTAATTTGCCTTTGAAAAACTACCTCACGGCAGAGAGTTGCAGAAACTGCAACGCATGGGGAATTCGCTATGCAAGTGCAAGTGCACTTGTACTACTTCGCCCCACCTTAGACCATTCAACAGACGTATTACGCACCCGTGCGCTACTGTTTTAAGCTTTTAATTAAAAAAACTACAAACCGTTCAACTCGCATGTGTCAAGCGTGTTACTAGCATTCATACTGAGCCAGGATCAAACCCACAATATCAATCTACATTTTTGCATCGCGAACGCGAATAGCACCGCAAAACGGGCTGAACAAAAATGTGCATTAAAAATCATTTAAAACAAAGGATTCCGGCTTTGCGCTTTGACTTTAAGTTCAAAGCAAATAGTCTAACTGTCGTACAAAAAAGAAACAGTCAAATGAAGAAACAATTACTAACGATCCCCCTTACCCTTCTTTAGTTTGAGGACTTCACGATCGTAATGAACACCCTTTCCTTTGTAAGGGTCAGGATAGCGAAGAGATCGTACTTTTGCTGCCGCTTGATTGACAGTGGAAAGATCAGAACCTTCAAGAAGAAGAAGGGTACCTTTTGAACGGCCATCTAGGCGGGAGGGTTGCAGCGAAACACCGTCAGGTAGATTAAGGTTGTGTTTGGACGCAACACTGGACGAAGACGCAGCGTTGACCACTAGTTCGTGACTGTACCCAAGCTTTAGTGCCGTAGAGGCAGGAGACAGCGAAGAAGCGCGAAACCCAACTCCTACAAGGCGGAGGCGGCGACGGTAGCCATAGGCGAGACCATGTCTACGAGCCGCCAGAAATGCAAGAAAGGAACGGACATAGGATGTTTTTTGTGGCTCAGTTTCAAGCGCTTGAATAAAAAGTCGGCGACCTGCTGACGTTTCAAGAAGGCGAAGTTGAAGGTCTCCTGTAGGAGTTAGGAATGATCCGTGAGGTCCTTCTCTTTTTAGATGAGAAGGGCCGATTGAAAGGATTAGTGAGTGGGGA
>JACCEA012393259.1_pt1 | contig 12278 bp, 16 predicted proteins | sample 7449851 | NCBI WGS metagenome assembly JACCEA01 (sample SAMN15323453, study PRJNA562643) | freshwater metagenome | isolation source: river surface water | place: USA:Blue River Watershed | collected 2017-08-18 | reverse complement strand
TTTTGACATTGCGGTAAGTCTAGTTGCGCCGTGAACTAGAGTTTTCATCTGGGCTTAGGAGTTAGATGCTGTCAGGACGGGTGCTACTAGTCGCCTTCGAGGGCTGGAATGATGCCACTGAAGGCGCCTCTGGGGCGCTCAAAGCAATCGCTGAACAACTTCAGATGATTACTTTGGATGCGGTTGACCCGGAGGACTATTACGACTTCCAGTTCTCTAGACCAGTGGTTGAATTCGATGCCCAAGGAAACAGAATCATCTCGTGGCCTGGTTGTGAGCTTCTGCAAGCCTCAGCGGAAAAGCTCACCGAAAATCCCAGCTTGCAAAACCTCTATGTGCTTCTTGGAACCGAGCCCTCGCGCAGGTGGCTGAGCTTCGCAGGTGAAATTCTAGAAATGGTTCAAGACAGAGACATCGACTATGTAATCATGCTCGGTGCCATGCTGGCTGATGTTCCACACACCCGTCCCATGCAAATCTTTCGGAGTTCACAGAACGAGTCTTTGCAGCAGCTGTTTGATCTAGAGCCCTCTCGCTATGAGGGCCCGGTCGGAATTCTGACAGTTTTGGCCCAAGCTTTTGAATCAGAAGGTATCCCCGTTCTCTCCCTTTGGGGTTCTGTTCCCCACTACGTGCACAACACCAGCAATCCAAAGGCTGCCCTAACATTCCTGAACGAGCTATCGACCATTACTGAACACTCATTTGACTCGTCCAGTCTTGCGAATCTCGCATTTGATTGGGAGCGTTCGATTGATGAGATGGCAGCAGGAGACGATGAGATGGCCGCATATGTCAACCAGCTAGAGAAAAATCGAGATTCACTGGATGACGAAGAAGTTTCGGGTGACGCCCTAGCACGGGAGTTCGAGCGCTATCTGCGCCAGAGACCAGATTCCCCTGAAAAGAGCTAAACAACACCTGCACTCAGCAGTGCAATCAATCCCAGTCCGACCGCAATTCGCCAAATCACAAACGGCATGTAGGAACCTCTTATTAAATACCGCAGCAGCCATGCAATCACTGCGTAACCCGAAACAAAACTGACTACCGTGGCTAGAGAAGTTGCAAACAGTAAATCCGAAGGCAAATCCCCAAAGCTCTTAATGAACTGATAGCCACCCGCGGCCAAGACAGCAGGGATTGCAAGCAAGAAACTGTAGCGAGCAGCTGCCTCTCTGGTAAATCCCATCATCAATCCAACCGTTATCGAACCGCCGGATCTAGAAACGCCAGGAACCAACGCAAGAGCCTGTCCGAATCCAAAAGCCAGACCACTTTTAAAATCTAGCTCTGTTATCGCTTTGCGTTTTTGTCCGAAACGGTCTGCAAGTCCAAGAAAGACGCCAAAGACAATTAGCGTGATGGCAATTACCCAAAGTTGTCTTACATCGTTTTCAATTTGGGATTGAAATGCAAGCCCAAGAACAGCAATTGGGATACTGCCAATGATGATTAGCCAGCCCATTTTCGCTTCTTGGCTTTGTTTCTTCCAGCGCTTGAAACCACCTGTAAACCAGGCTGAGACGATTTGCCAGATTGTTTTTGCAAAATACAAGACGACCGCTAACTCAGTTCCGATTTGGATTGTTGCAATAAATGCTGTTAGCTGCGGTTTTGAAAGATCTGACAGCCCCATCAACTCCTGCGCAATCTGCACGTGGGCAGAAGATGAGATAGGTAAAAACTCAGTTAATCCTTGAATCAGTCCAAGAATGACTGCTTCGAATAAAGTCACTGATCCTCAGCCTGTTCAAAAGGCAGATACTCACCATAAGTTTGCTGAAGAGCCTCTTCATAACCCAAAAACGCATCCTCTAGCTGCTCGTAGGCACTGTTTAGTGCCTCATCAGAACCATCACGTTTGGTTGCTGCCACTGCCAAGTGTCGCTCAAGTGCGGAAACGAACTTCTGCAGTGCAACTGTTGGATCTTCGTGCATACCTAAAAGTTATCGCCTCTTTGGCTCGATTCCAAACACCTTGGAGGAGATAACCTCTAGCGTGCTAGATTTACCCTTCGGAAGTCCGGGTGGCGGAATGGTAGACGCGCTAGCTTGAGGTGCTAGTCCTCGTATAGAGGGTGGGGGTTCGAGTCCCCCCTCGGACACAGGCGGAGCTAAGTAGAATCCATCTGGTGAGCACCTCCGAAATCTCCCCCGCTGTTATCTACAGCATCGAGCACGCACGAGATTTGCTAGCGAATAAGAAGGTTCTCGCCCTCACAGGAGCGGGAATCTCGACTGACAGCGGAATTCCCGACTATCGCGGCGAAGGCAGGGTTCAAAAACATCCTCTGACCTTTGATGAATTCATGGGGTCTCCACAGAACCGAGCGCGCTACTGGGCGCGCAGCTTTGTTGGTTTCCGTCGGATAAAGAATGCCCAGATTAACCAGGGCCACCTCGCGCTAGCGGCTGCCGAACTAGCAGGCAAACTGGATGGAATTATCACTCAGAATGTTGATGGGCTGCATCAAAAGGCGGGCTCGCGAAATGTTCTTGAACTCCATGGCCGATTAGATCGAATCGCTTGCGTCGGCTGCCGCTCAGCAATCAGCCGAGAGGAAATGGACGCTCGGATCCAGCAGATGAATCCTGGCCTTGTGCAGAACCTAGAAGTGGAATTCTCGCCGGATGGCGATGCAGAGATTGAAGTCCCCAGTTCGTTTCAGGTGCCAGATTGTGATTGCGGCTCACACTACAAACCTGACGTGGTCTTCTTCGGAGAGCAGGTTCCAAAAGATCGAGTGCAAAGAGCCGAAGAAATGGTCTTACAAGCCGAAGCAGTGCTAATTGCGGGTAGTTCATTGACTGTGAATTCAGGCCTACGACTTGTGAAACAAGCACTTTCGCAATCGAAGCCGGCGGTAGTGGTGAATTTGGGCCCAACGAAAGCAGATAGCCTAATCGACGTGAAAATCAACTCCTCAACCTCTTTAGTTCTAAAGGAATTGTTCAGGTGACGCAAACGGTACTTGGTCTGTTCAGACATGGGCAGACTGATTGGAACATTGATCTTCGCCTTCAGGGCACAGCCGATATTCCAATGAATCAATTTGGGATTGAACAAGTTTCAAAAGCGGCATCCGAAATATCCCGCCAGGACTGGGATCTAATCATCAGTTCGCCGCTAGGTAGGGCCAAACAAAGTGCCGGGATTATTGCTGCAGAGTTGGGAGTAAAGGAGGTAATCGAAACGCCACTACTGCTTGAGCGAGCGTTTGGGATTGGAGAGGGAATGCTCTATGACGAGTGGAGTGCCAAATTTGCCCACCTCGATGAAATTCCCGGAGCTGAGTCGGCTCAGCAGATGACCTTGAGAGCCGAGCAACTTCTAGAGCACGTGCAGAGCGAGTTTGCCGGCCAACGGATTCTTGCTGTAAGCCATGGCGCACTCATCAGGTTTGTGCTCCAGGTTGTAACCGCTGGCGAAGTACCTCCCAAAGGAGAGCGACTGGAAAACGCTTCCTTGAATGTGATTAGAAAGCTTCAAAGCTGGCAACTCGACCAGTGGGCGCCCAGGCCCTTAGGAAGCTAGTTCTTCTGCGAGTTCAATAAGCAGCTCTGCGCTGTCCTGCCATGTGAAAAACTGCGCTTGATCCAACCCGAGATCTGATTGGAGCTTCCAGGTTCGCTTGTCGCTAAGCCTCTTCACTTGTTCTGCGAAGGCAACTTCATTGAACGGCGAGAATCTCAAGCCGGCCGGACCTGCAACCTCTTCAAATATCTGAATGTCGCTCAGAACAACTGGACAACCTCTTGTCATCGCTTCCACAATTGGAATCCCAAAGCCCTCATCTAGCGATGCACTAACCAAGGCTTTGGCCCGGTAGAGCCACTCGTGATAAACCTCGTCAGTGACTCCATTTTCAAATTGAATTCTTGCCCCGTTCTTATCTGCCAGCCGCTGCAGCTGTGCTTTTCTCGTGTCAGAGATACGGCTCAGGAGTACAAGCGTGTGATCAGGCAGGTAGCGCATTCCCCGAATTAGCGTTTCAACGTTTTTGTAGCCAATGAAGCTACCCATGTAGACAATCTCTTTACTGTCATGTCTAGGTGTCTTCTCAAGACGCTCTGGGGCGTCTGCTGCATTGTGAATCACGTGGATAGGACGTTTAGTCAGCTTGTGAACAAGCATCTGATCTTTGGTGGTTTCGGATACAGTTGCGACAGCATCCGCCAAATTCAAGATTGTTCGCTGTGGCCAATAGCTCAAATGGTAGATAAACCAAACGATACGAATAAACCAATTGAAATCACTGGGCGGAGTTCGGTGGCGATAGTAAATCAGATCATGCAAGGTGTAAACGAGCTTGAATTTCCTGCCAATACCGCTGGTTGTCTGCATCGGTGAAAACAGAACGCGAACATCTTGTTTGTTGAGTCGAAATCCCTGCAATAGTTCCGCGGGCGAGGCAATTGGATTGGTTTTGTAAACCTTCAAGTTTGGATGTTGGGGCAGTTGCTTTTGCTGCTCGTCACTATTGACCATGACAGTTAGTTCGGTTAGTTCAAGCGCAGCTGCAATCAGACCCAAAGAGAAACGAGAAATCCCATCAGGATGGACCGGGTCGATGTAGCGACCATCAAACCAAAGGCCTTTCAACTATCTCTCCACCAGTTCCGCTAGGTGAGCAGCAACTTCGGCAGGGGTCTCATAGTGAGTAAGGTGACCAGTTTTCTTTACAACTTTAAGCGTGGCACCTGAAACCCTCGCGAGTTCTCTTTGGCCGGCAAGTGGTGCAACCACGTCTTTCTCCCCTGCCACTATCGTTGTGTTGCTTGGTAAGTAGCTGGCATAATCCAACACGCTTGACCTGCTAGCTGCCTGATAGCCCTCCCAAACGCTCTGATTCGATGCATAGCTTGAGAAATGGGCGGCGTGTTGCTGGTGTATAAACCTTCTAACGAGTGGATTCGGGGTGGTTGCCAAAGCAACAGACATAGCCCTAACTATTAATTGCGAGCGAAGTAGGTTTGAGCCTGGTGCGCTGCCCAGGCGATAGTACGTATCAGCAATGGAATTAAGTACTCCGCCTTGTTGAACAGTTGAAATGGGGTTTTGCAGCAACACTCGCTTTGCAGGCAGACCACTGGAAAGTGACTTGGCCAGTACCAGGGTCCCGAAGCTGTGGGCAAGAATTGCATCGAATTCTCCAGCTTGCTGCACAAACCCTCTGAGCCAGTCAGAGTAGTTATCCAGTGAGTGCTGAGCTGATAATGCAGGCGACTTTCCGAATCCTGGTAGATCGGGAATCACAAATTGTGCCTCCGGCAAAGCGCCTGCGACACCAAGTAGCCCGTGATGATCACCTCGAAAACCGTGGATCAAAAGTATTCGTGGTCCTCCATCTCCAAGATGCCAGGTAGCGGTATCACCTACGTCTTCTCTTTTGAGTCGGAGCTGAGCTAGTCGAAAAAGACGATCGGGTGATGTTTTCAACACCTGCACCCTTCCAGTCTATTTGTCTTAGGTCAGCACTATCGTTTGTAGCAAGGAGTGCCTTGTTAGATCTTGAATTTCAACCTGATTTGCCGCAGTGGGCAAAGAAACTGGTGGTTTTTGACTTAGAAACCACTGGGCTCGACCTGACTACCTCAAGAATTGTCACTGCTTGTGTTGCAGTGATTGACTCCAGTGGTGAAGTTGAGCAAACCAACGAATGGCTGGTAAATCCAGGAATCGAGATTCCAGCATCCGCTTCAGCTGTGCACGGTGTGACAACTGAAAAAGCTCAGTCCGAGGGAATGGACGCTTCGAGTGCCGTAAAGCAAATTGTTGAGCTGCTCTCTGACCTAAATCAGAATTTGCCCGTAGTTGCTTTCAATGCACCCTATGACTTCACGATTTTGATGAATGAGGCAATTCGCTACTCCTTGACCACAATTTCTCCTAAGCCCGTGATTGACCCTTTGGTAATCGACAGGAAACTCAGATTTGGGCCTGGTAAACGCAACCTGACTGTGCTTTGTGATGTCTATGGTGTCGAGCTTGCCGACGCTCACAATTCAACGGCTGATGCTGTAGCGGCTGGTCGCTTGGCTCAGCGGCAGGCTGCTAAATTTCCGGATCTGCAACAGGATGCCAGCAAGCTGCACGACTTGCAGATTAAGTGGTCCGAAGCTTGGACAAAGAACTTTCACGACTGGCTGGAAAAAGAAAACCGCCCGGTAGACCGGGCGGAAATCGGTTGGCCAATTAGAGCTAGCTGAAGTTCTTGTAACGCTCGTTGAAGCGCTCGACGCGACCTGCAGCGTCCATAATTCTTTGCTTTCCTGTGTAGAACGGGTGGCTAGCAGAGCTGATTTCCACGTCGTAAACAGGGTATGTGTTGCCATCTTCCCACTGGACAGTCTTGTCGGTGGTGATGGTGGAACGGGTTAGAAAGGCAAAGCCTGAGGCGAGGTCGCGAAAGACCACTGGGCCGTAGGCAGGATGAATGTCAGCCTTCATTTTTTCCTTCTTGGATTGTTTTCAGAACGCTCAACAATAGCAGGAAATCAGGCCTAAAACTAGCTCGCTACTACCCGGAAGCGACCTGCCTCGTAGTCAACCCGCAGTGGATATCTGAAAGCTTCACTGACCGAGGCTGAGGTGATTGTTGCCCCAAGCTCCCCCTTTGCCAGCACTTTGCCGTCTTGCAATATCAAGGCGTGGGTGAATCCCTGGGGAATCTCTTCAAGGTGGTGGGTCACCATCACCATAGCTGGAGCCTGCGCACTGGTCGCATAACCGCCAAGTAGCCGAATGGTTTGCTCCCGCGCTCCTGGGTCCAAGCTGGCCACCGGCTCATCCAACAGCAGCAGTTCCGGATCTGTCATCACTGCACGCGCAATCTGAACGCGCTTTCGCTCACCGTCGCTCAAGGTTCCAACCGGCCTTTCTTCATAACCAGAAAGTGCCCATTCAGACAAAACGCGTTTAGCCCGCTTCTCGTCGAGCGCCTCGTATTCTTCATTCCAGCGTCCTACGATGCCGTAGCTAGCAGTTAGCACTGCATCCAGGACTGTTTCACTGTTTGGAATTTGCGATACGACGCCGGAGGAAGCAAAACCGATACGTGTTCTAAGCTCAAAAATGTTAACTGCACCGATTTCTTGGTCGAGAATTGTTGCCGCGCCGCTACTTGGCTGAATCTGTGCAGCACAAAGCCTGAGCATGGTGGTTTTGCCAGCGCCATTGGGGCCAATTACAACCCATCGCTCCGAAGAGTCCGCAACAAAACTCAATGAGCTCAGCACCTGCTTGCCAGAGCGAACAATGCTGACATTTTCGAGTTTTATTACTGTTGACATCGGCAAAATCTTACCCCCGGGCCCTCGCCACTCCCTCTCGCCACAGGCAAGCGGCTAACATTTGTTCATCTAACAATGGAGAGCCTTGGCAAATTTCTTGGTGGTATTTGATGTCGACTCCACGCTCATCAATGAGGAAGCCATCGAAGTTCTAGCTGATCGGGTCGGTGTCCGGGCCGAGGTGGCAGCGATCACTGATCTGGCGATGCGCGGCGAGATTGATTTCTCGGAGTCGCTTAGAAGGCGCGTTGCCATGCTAGAAGGATTGCCAGAGAGTGAACTCCAGATGGTGAGCCAACAACTTACGCTGACCATAGGAGCCAAGAGACTGGTTGAAAACATTCACTCCCTGGGCGGAAAAGCGGCCGCAGTATCGGGCGGATTTAATCAGTTGCTCAGAGGCATAAAGAGCGATTTAGGTCTAGATTTCGTTCGAGCAAACGATCTGATAATTCAGGATGGAAAACTGACAGGCCAGGTGGCCGAACCCATCATTGATAGAGCGGCAAAAGCTAATTTTCTAAGAGAGCTTGCCTCATCGCTCGACCTCCCGCTAGAGAAGGTGATGGCAGTTGGAGATGGAGCTAATGACATCGAAATGATTCAAGTTGCGGGAAAAGGCGTTGCTTTTTGTGCTAAGCCTGCCCTAAAGCAGCACGCTGATTTGATTATTGGAAATCGAGACTTGGCCGAGCTAATTCCCTACTTGAATTAGGCACCAGTTGAGTGCAGTCCCCCATCAACATGGATGATTTCTCCAGACGTAGCTGGGAAGAAATCGCTGAGCAAAGCAACTAAGGCTTTAGCAGCAGCTGTTGTGTCGGATAGATCCCATCCCAGTGGAGCTCGATCAGTCCAGAGCTCTTCCATCGTGGCAAATCCCGGAATGCCCTTGGCTGCGGTTGTTCGCAGTGGTCCTGCGGAAACCAAGTTCACACGGATACCGTCTTTACCCAAGTAGCGTGCGAGATAACGAGCCGTTGATTCAAATGCCGCTTTTGCAACACCCATCCAGTCATAAACCGGCCAAGAGATAGTTGCATCAAAAGTCAGACCCACAACAGAACTTGGGTTGTTCAAAACCGGCTTGCAAGCAACTGTTATGGACTTCAGAGAATAGGCGGAAACCTGTAAGGCTGTTGATACGTCTTCCCATTCGGTCGAGAGAAAGTTTCCACCCAGAGCCGTCTGTGGGGCAAAAGCAATTGCGTGAACTATTCCGTCTAACGAACCGATGGAGTTCTTGATGCGATCGGGAAGCGCAGCCAGGTCTTCGCTGCTGGTTGCATCAAGTTCGATTACCTCGACCGGCTTCGGAAGTCTTTGCGCAATCTTTTGAGTAATTGGAAGCATTCTTCCGAAGCTGCTCAGCACGACCTCGGCGCCTTCGTCCTGCGCGATCTTGGCCGCCGCAAAAGCAATAGATGCCTCAGTCAGCACACCGGTAATAAGAACCTTCTTGCCTGTAAGAATGCCCAACTTCAGTCCTTCCTTCGGTTGCTAAGACTAGTGCCCCATGCCTAGTCCGCCGTCAACTGGAATGACGGCCCCAGAAATATAGCCAGCTTCTTCAGACGCGAGCCAAGCAATCACTTTTGCTACCTCATCGGGTTCGGCGAACCGGCCAAGTGGAATTTGCTCCTTGTAGCGAGCGGCCACATCCTCAGGCAAAGAAGCAGTCATGTCGGTATTAATAAATCCAGGGGCAATCACGTTAGCTGTGATGTTTTTTGAACCCAGCTCTCGGGTGATACTCCTTGCGATACCAACTAGGCCACTTTTACTCGCCGAATAGTTGACTTGGCCTGCGCTACCGAAAAGACCAACCACTGAACCCACCAGGATGATTCGACCAAACTTAGCCTTCAGCATTCCTTTGCTTACCCGCTTCACGACCCGAAATACTCCGTTGAGATTGGTATTGATTACTTGCTCAAAGTCCTCATCGCTCATCCGCAGCAGCAGGGTGTCTTTAGTGATACCCGCATTTGCAACCAGAATCTCAATTGCACCAAGCTTGCCTTCTACCTCACTAATTGCTGAATCTAGAGAGGCTGAGTCTGTGACGTCTGCTCTGACTGTTAGAGAGCCAGCCGGGCCTTCACCAGATCTTGCTGTTACGGCTACCTTGTATCCCCTTCTGACCAGTTCTTGGGCTATAGCAAAGCCGATTCCCCGGTTTCCGCCGGTTACAAGAGCAACTCTCTCCATGCTCGCCCTTTCTGGGAATAGCTCAGACGCCTTAGCGTTATCTTTAGAGAGTCTATTGTTCGAATCCCAGGGAGCCAGAGTGGAAAAGCGACAAAGCGTCACCTCGCTGTCTGTCTCCCCTGAACAAGAGCGCAAAAGACGGATGATCCGCTACTCAGTTGCTATGACCATCCGAACAATCTGCATAGTTCTTGGCGTTATATCAACAGGTGTCCTGATGTGGATTTTCTTCGCATTAGCAATCTTTTTGCCCTATTTCGCTGTTGTAATGGCAAATGCCCAAGGGAGCCGAGCGAAGAGTCAAAGTGATCGGCTCGCTCCAAAGGTGACCATCAAATCAAGCGAAATGAAAATTGACTGATTCAAAGTGCTCCCGGGCTGGTTGCTCTAATCCGAGCGAGCTTTTGATTGAATGGCGAAACCCAAAGATTCATGCGGCTGAGCGGACTAAGTCTTGGGGAAGCTGCAGTGATCACAAAGAATTTCTGATTGACTATTTATCAGCTCGAAACTTTTTTCTTAGGACACGGGAACTTGAAACAAAGCACGATTAGGCGCTGGGCCCCTTGGCTTGCCTTGGTTCTCGTCTTTTCGCTGGCCACTACCCTGCTCAGTCTTTGGCAACTTGATCGTCGTGAGCAGCGAGTTGAACAAATTCAACAGGTGCTCAGTAACTACGAACAGCCTCCCATTCCACTTTCTGAAATTAGTTGGGAAAGAGTCGATGATCGCTTTCCACTTGAGTGGCGACCGGTTTCAATCGAAGGTGAGTACTTAGACGAGATCTTCCTGGTTAGAAATAGACCTTTGGCGGGCCAGGCAGGGTTCTTGCAACTTGTGCCAATGCGACTCAAAGATGGACGAATTCTTGTTGTTGATCGTGGTTGGCTTGCCGCCTCCTCGTCTCTCACGCAGCCTGAAGCAAACCCAAAACCAATTCCTGGAAAGTATGAACTGGTAGTCCGACTTCGTGCTGGTGAGCCAGACCTGGGCAGAGAACAAGCGGAGACCTTGGCTTCGATAGACCTAATTGAACTAGCAGACAGGCTCAATTCGGAGGCAGTGATTACGGATTTTTATGGCCGACTGGTTGATGAATCCCCCGCAAACCCGATAATGCCAACTCCAATGCCAAAACCAAGCCTGAACGAAGGCAATCACCTTTCCTATGCGATTCAATGGATAATTTTTGGCTTGATGGCTTTTGGTGCATTTATTTGGGCCTACAGAAATGACCGAAGATTATTGGCGGAGGCTCGCGGGGATCGGGCACCTAGGCCCAAAAAACTAGGCCAGGCTGACCGGGATGCTGAATTCGAAGATGCCAACCAGTAGGCTTCTGCCTAAAGCAAGGAGCGGTTATGAGCGTTATGCAAATCAGTCTTGTCGACAGAGTTATTCCTAAGACCAAGTTAAACGACGTCTCGCTAGTGGTTGCCGGTGCAGCACTAACCGCCATCTCGGCTCAAATTCAGGTTCCGATGTATCCGGTGCCGATGACTCTTCAAACTTTTGCAGTTCTACTAATCGCATCAGCTATGGGCCCATGGCGAGCACTTTCATCAATGGGACTTTATGTGGCAATGGGTGCAGCTGGACTGCCAGTTTTTGCGGGCGCTAAAGCACTCGGACAAGTTTTGCCTACAGCTGGTTACCTCTTCGGTTTTGCAGTGGCAGCAATCCTTGTTGGATTTATGGCTTACCGAGGAATGGACAGGAAGCCTGCAAGCGTGGCACTTAGCTTCGTTATTGGTAGCGCTGTCATTTACTTGTTTGGAGCCGGTTGGCTGGTCATTGGGCTGGGATTGTCCTTAGAACAAGCCTTGGTCGCAGGCGTAATCCCGTTTCTAATCGGAGATGCGGTTAAGGCCGCAATTGCAGCGAGCCTATTGCCGCTTGCTTGGAAGTTTGTTCGCTAGATAGAAAATCCGATAGCGCGCATCATTTCGCGCCCATCTTCGGTGATCTTTTCAGGTCCCCATGGTGGCATCCACACCCAATTGATTCTGAAGGCATCAACAACACCGTCTAAAGCTTCAGCCGTTTGCTCCTCAATCACATCGGTCAGCGGACAGCCAGCTGAAGTTAGGGTCATGTTGATTAGAAGTGCCCCGTCTTCTGATTCCTGAAGGCCGTAAATGAGACCTAAATCGACTATGTTTACACCGATTTCAGGGTCGATGATGTTCTTCATCGCCTCCAAAATCTGGTCGTACTTCTCCGCCGGCAGTTCTTTTACGCTCATGCAGATGCCTTCAGGTAGCGGTCGTATCCCTCATTTTCAAGTCTCTGGGCGAGCTCAGCCCCACCCTGTTCTGCAAGTTTTCCGTTGACGAATACGTGGACAAAGTCAGGCTTGATGTAGTTGAGAATTCTTGTGTAGTGCGTGATTAGCAAAACGCCAAGGTTGTTATTCGCGTGAGCTCGATTAACGCCTTCAGAAACAATTCTTAGAGCGTCCACATCCAACCCAGAGTCAGTTTCGTCGAGAATTGCAATCTTTGGCTTGAGTAGCTCAAGCTGAAGGATTTCGTGACGCTTCTTCTCTCCTCCAGAGAAGCCCTCATTGACATTGCGCTCGGTGAAATCAGGATCCATGCGCAGATTGCCCATGGCGGTTCTCAAGTCCCCTACCCACTCGCGCAGCTTTGGAGCCTCGCCACTAATCGCAGTTTTGGCAGTGCGGAGGAAGTTAGAAACAGAAACGCCTGGCACCTCCACCGGATACTGCATGGCAAGGAAAAGCCCAGCTCTAGCTCTTTCATCTACGC
>JACCEA012137981.1_pt1 | contig 12279 bp, 13 predicted proteins | sample 7449851 | NCBI WGS metagenome assembly JACCEA01 (sample SAMN15323453, study PRJNA562643) | freshwater metagenome | isolation source: river surface water | place: USA:Blue River Watershed | collected 2017-08-18 | reverse complement strand
TAAAAAGGAGGTTGTTAAAGCTGCTGAACACAAACTCTGATGTGGATATTGAATGCTTACCTTGGAATCGAGATGGTTTGGGCTCCCGTTGTGGAGATGCAAGTTTGTTCATCATCGATGGCAAATCGTCGAGTCCATCCAACAAATCATCTTCCAAACTCATGGTTATTCAATATTCTTGTAGTCGCTTTGACAACAAAGGATTGACTTTGCACACTTGAGTGTGTTTTTATTGTCCAAAATAAGCGAAGTAACGGTTCGCAATTACCACCCGAATAACACGGATATAGATCCACTATCACCAACCAATTCAATGCCTTACTATATCAATACTGTTACAAACCCTTGAAGATCGGGGGAACCAACAGCAAAGATACTATGGTAGCAAAATGAACTATGTTGTGTTGGGTCTATTGGGTGATTCTTTTTTCTTTGCTGTGTGCGTTCTGTTTTGGCGAGCCACCTTTTTCTAACGGATTCTCATTTATGAAAATATCGATATTTACAAGGGGCGAAAATATTTGTTTTATAATCAATTATCTGAATATTTGTGAAACGAGCGTTTCATGAGAGACTTGGACTTTTTGATTGTCATGTTTTGCTTCTGCATGTCTTTTAGAGCATCCCCAATCTGGAATCCTCTATATTGCTTCGCCCTATTGTATGTGTCTATACATCTTTTGAGTTATTGAGGGCAGCGTTTCGTTGTCTTTCATACTTCATACATCCACTGATTGTTGGACAGATCATATGTCCAACAATCCATCGCATATAAGTAAGTGATGAAGCAACCATCTTTAGATTTATCAGAGGATGCTTCAAGTCTATTCAGTGGTAGCAAGGAGAGCAGTAGTGTTTCAAGAGTATCCATTGATGCACCACAAGCTGAAATAATCTCACACTTTCAAGAGTTTCGTATATCGTATGCATATGAGAAACACTTAAGTAAAGAGAAATGTGGTTTATGCAAGATGTATTTCAATCGACATACTGTAAAGTACAAAGTACCAAATCATCGCATTCATGAACTGCACAAGAAATGGAAAGGTGGTAATGGAGGATTAGAAGGACGACGCTATCAATCTCCTTCATTCTTGTACACAACGACAATTGTATGTACATTTTGTTCTCAATTTTTTTGGATATTGCCAGATGAAATGCCTGAAGAGGTAGATGATGAATTAGCTTTGTTGAAACCAAAACCACCTGGTCCAAAGTTGGAATTTGAAACGGAGATTGAACGAACAAATATTGCAGAGGGTCAAAAAACGTATCAAAGTAGTATGGTGGATAACAAGTTGCCGGGATACGCAATTATGCCACCATATGAGCTAACATCGCGCACCAGGCGTGAAGTTGATCCATGGTGGGAGATAGATTTCGGTCGAAGTCAACAAATACAGTCATTATCATGTGAAGTATTAGTGGGTATACGGCAACTGATCCATGTCCATGTGTTCCTTCTTGACAAACCAATGGGTTTTGAAGACCCATTCCTTGATAACATGAAGAAGCGAAATGTCCACATGTTCGATAAAGCTTTTCCATTAGAAGATAAAGCAAGATTTGTATCCATTGATTGGGAATTACCAGCCCATACTAGCTGTTTTGCAATTCGAGTGCAATTAAAAGGCATGCAAACCCTCGGTGTGCGTAAGTTTATTGTTTATCAAGGTGATGATTTTGTTGCAACCACAGAGCAAGACGAGAAAATTTCAATGAATTCATATGCAGCAATTCCCATGACAACTATTCGTGACAGTTTGAAGGAATATGCATTGATGGATCGGAAACCGACTCCTCTTAATGTAAAGGATGCGAAAGGGGATCGTATGAAGAAGTTGCGGCTCAATGAAGAGCGTGTACAAGCTTTATCTGTCACCACTCATGATAAATATACAACACTGGAACAATGGAAATCACGTGCTATTGAGGCAGCAAAAGATTTTAATGAAGAAGAGATTATGGCATTATATAAAATTATTTTTAAATATTCGGCGGATTTGAATGCTGCCAATGTTGGTCATCACAATCTGAATGAACACGATCTATTGGATTCAGCACTAATTCAACATTATCCTAGATCAGATTTAAAAGAATTGCACACACGGTTGAGATCGATTATGCGTTGGTTACAGACAAGAACCCATCTGAAGCAATTGGGAGCTTTATTGAACAGCGAACAGCTCAATATAGCAGCAGTAAGTGCAGATGAGGCAATATTTCAATTGATGAATGCAATCAAACGAATTGAATATTATTGGGATAAGAAAGAAAAGGTAGAAAAAGAGAAGAATTTGAAATTGCAACTGATTCAACAACAACAAGAACGAGTTAGTTCTGCACAAGGTGGGAAAAGAAATGGTTCATCTCCAGGTCGTGCTGGAACCGCCGGAGCTAATATTGGTGGTGCAGTAACAGGCGCAATTCCAATGCAAGTATCTAAGGTAGCTGAGCAACGGGGTTGCTCATGGACACAGTTTTTGATAATAATGAACTTATTTTGCAAAAATCAATGTTATCTCATCCCTGAAATGGCATTCAATATTCATAACCCTCGGGTAAAAATGGGATTAGATCGTGGAGTACCGGATGATTTATTGAGCAGATCAAGTCATTATACATATCATTCAAATGATGGTTCTTCGGTCTCATCTTTTTCGGTGTCATTACCTGGCAACAAAGGAACGATGTCCAGATCCATGAGTATGGGAGCTGACCAAACGAAGAGTTTTCTGGAAGGTACAAACAAGTCCCCGCTGGCTTATTTCTTGGAACAAAAATCTGCTAAAGCTGCGTTGGCCAAGCCACTGGCTCAGCAAGTTCGGTAAGTTCTGAGCTTTATCGTCATTTCCAATATTGATGGATGTTACCTTGATAGTGAAAGCGGCACCTTTCATCCTTTTGATTCTCGTTTCTCCGAGTACAAATTTGGACATTTCAAGAAGAAGCAACTGATGACTAATATTGACTTTCCTAAAGAATTATCGTTGGAATTTGCCGCATCGCTAATTCCTACAAAGAATGCCACAGTGAGTTACGCTAGTCAAAGTCACGATGATTTGTATCTGGGAGGAAATCTTGACAATAGCATAGACTTAGCCGGTGGTGCTTCGGCATTGAACGACGATCGAAGCCAGGGAAGTGGAGGATCTCAATCAGATCTATTGGCAGAATTTGGTGCAGTGGGTGGTGGTGGTGGAAGTGCTTCACGTCCTCCTCTAACTCGTGGAAATACCGCTATGTCGATGCCAAGACTTGTCAAGCAGAAGACCGGCGGGATTGAAGCTGCTGGCAGCTTCATGAGCGGTAATGGAAAGAGCGCTCTGAACATCCTCTCACCCATTGAAGCCACCACTCCGATGAAAGCAAGAACTCCAGCTCCCAAAACTCCAAAGACTCATTTCAGTGGAAATGCGAGTGACTCTTTCGATGACTTTGACTTTGATGATGATTCAAACGGTGGATCGATGAAGCAACAGGAATTGAAAAATATCGATTTCTTTCGTGTTTGCTCCTTATGTGAGTTGCGTCTTCCTAGAGCTTCCATAGATATCAAAGTGTTGAGAAAGCATGTGGTAAAATTAAGGTAAGGATACATTCATTGTTGGATGGAGCTAGGCATGTAATTTTTTCCCTCTATTTTCGTGACAGATCAACATGGGATCCTAAATTGGTTTCGAAGGAAGTGCGTATGCTTGATAACACTATTTCAATGTATAATTTGGTCAATGTTTGTTTGTTTTGTGCACAATTCTTTGATCCTGATTTCCCTGATGGTATCGCTTACCCAGTTAAGGTCTCCCCAGAGGTAAGCTCCATTCACATTGCCTCTCATAAATTGTATCTAATGATAGTCCTTCAGAAAACTGCTTCTAAAAACAAAAGTATTTTTGATGCTATTCAATCTCAGTCTGAATCGAAACCATTGGTGCCATTTTATGACACCCGGTACTTAGCAAACCCGATCGAAGTCGGTGATGTGCTGTCTAGACCCGCAACAACTGAGTCCCGACACAGGGCGAAGCGTGTAACTGAGATTGCGCATGAAGTTGAACGTCGTTTGCATATTCTGGATTCGCCTAGCAGTCCTAATTGATAATAATTCTTGGCCACAGATTTTGGGTGAATTGGTTGTGTATATGTAAAAATATTGTATCATTACTGTATACATATCGGTTGTTACGTCGTATTATTGCATCGACATAACAAACGTGAAAACGAAGGCCCTGTATATACAATAATCCAACCATGTATAACTACTACAAGTAAATTACAACCAAATCTACCCTATAACATAGCCAATCTAGATTCCAAATCCTTCAATAATGGATCCTCAGACGCAGTGACCACAGGTTTTTGTGGCGTCGCTATTGGGGGTAATTTTGTTGGTGCGATTGGCAATGATGCATCGATGGATGGTTTCAATGCGGTTGATTTTGCCGAGCTCGCCACCGATGGAGCCGCAACAACAGTTCCTTTCGCTGGAGTGGAAACAATTGGTGGACTTGCCTTCATCAATGCTTCCAACTCTTCCTCCAATTCCATTTCTTCACCAGATGATAATGCAGATTGGTTAGTAAGTGCGTCGTTGATGTCTTTCATCTCATCCATCTACAGAAAATACCAACGTTGGTAATAATTTCGTGTCAACATTATTGAAGCAACGCGTACCTCTGATTCAAACTGCTCAATTGCATCTTCAACTGAATCAATTGAAACCCCATTTTCTTGACGAGTGACTTTCAATCCGCTTGCTGCAGCTTTGTATGCATCGACAATTTCCATATTCATCAAGGAACTCTCCATATTCTAAAACAAGGGGGATAAAATGACAATATTTAGAATTGAAGCTTTATACTCACCAACAAGGAGTGTTCCAAACTATGCTGGGCACCAATTAACTTTTTCATTTGCTCTTCAGTCATTTTGCGAATTTTCAATTGTAGTAAAGCTGCATTTTCATTACCTGCGCTCTGAAAGGATATGATACTTTACAACTAACCACTCAAGAAATGTTTATGTAGGTACCTTTGCTTGAATAGCTTTCAATTTATGATCTTGCATCTTCTTTTCCAGTTCTTTAATCTTTTCTTCAATTTTATAGATTGATACTCTTACACGAAGTAATGAAACATAGAATGACAATGGTTGTTTCGCTTTCTTGCTTGATTTCACAGGAGAAATCATATTATTATTCGATGGGACCAATATCTGGACAATATCGCCATTTATCTGTACGGTCTTATTTCTATACATCCATTGTAATAATATTGTTAATTTGGTATCATCAAGTGCAAATGAATCAGCTGATAATATTTGGAGTAGCTGCTGATTATGCGTTGAGCCACTGCTACTACTGGTGGTAGTGGCAGGATTGCTTAACGCTTGTGAAACAAAGTCGTTGAATTGAAAGGCAAACCCTGGTAATGAAAGTCTTGTAAAGACTAGTTCACTCTCGTCCTTAGACTTCGCATGTTCGACTATGATGGTTTCCATCTGTTTTAGAACATCAACATTCACAAACGGACCAGTATCTTGTTGATTAGTGCTATTGGATGACGCAGTGACGTTTGAAAGCCAACCTTGACCAATGGTCCACACAGTCGATATTAAGGAAGTAATAAGCCCTTCATCATCTTCTCCTCCTTGATTTGAGTTGGAATTCAGGGTTTCGTCGTTATCACCAGGCAACGACGGTAGCTTGTTTTGTGGTAATAGAACATCCTCACGTTGAAGTCTCCCTAGAGCGATGGTGAACGAAGTTGGGAATATTCCATTAACAATAAATGAATGAGTAAATTCTTCGGGATTGATCAGCAAAGTGTGATTTTCATTTGCATACAATTGTAACATACGCTTCCAGAATGCTATAGTGTCTTCTTCGTCGGCATTACTTTCAGAGTACAGATACAACAAACGATTAAGATCAGAACTCTCTGGAAAGTTCATTATTTCACAAACTGTTTACTTTTCTATCAAATTAACCTCAAAATAGTTTATGCTGGAGAACTTAAATTCTTGAATGACCATCCAACAGGAAATAGTCCATCAGCTCATGGCTGGAGCAACATCATCCTCGTCTCGCCGACATGATGACCGTTACTATTAAGGCTCCAAATATCAACAATACTAATCATATCTATCTACTATGTCGTTTTATGTAGTAAGGCAAAACTGGCTTGTGCACCAACACATTTCACAATTCTAATTTGGAATTCGCCAATTAATTAAAAAATAAAAAAATAAAAAAGGAAGCGTGATGCTGTGAAATGCTGGAGAGAAAATATCATAAACTTTCTCGTTGCTAAGGTTCAACGTTTTGAAATGGAAACAATCAATTTTGTTAGCAAAGCAAATACTCTAATGGATCTTTCAATCTGTGGAAGCTGTTTTTGGGAGAGATGCACCGTTCCGAATAAAGAGTCTGTTACTCCTTGCTGTATGGATCTCCTTGGTGATTGCTTGGGTAGTGGTGTTACTGCTTGTGTGTACAAGTTGAAAACAGATAGTCCTTATAATAGCCTTAATGTAGTGATCAAAGTTTTCAATCGAAATGTTCAAGCAGATGAAAATTACACGGAGGACGCCTTCATCAAGGAGATTAGAAGTCATCTTTTATATCAGCAGCGGTTATCCTGTCGTGATGAAGGTATTTTGAGATTAAATGAACATATTGCCACTGCTGTGGGAGTATGCAATATTCACCGAACAATTATTCTTCCATATGTCAATGGCACATCGCTGGAACAGTGGCTATTACCAAGTATTCACTCTAAGCATCGCTCAATACAATGCTCTCCCTCATTAAGAGAAAGAAATGACCTAATCACACAGCTCATTGAAGTAACCAAAGCTATTCATTCAATAGGCCTCTATCATGGTGATTTAAAATCTAAAAATGTAATGGTCATTAGTGGTAATTCAACTACTTGGAAAGTAGTGTTGATTGATTTAGGAGAAAGTATGTAATTACTCTGCTATTCCTACTTGTTCAAGGTCGATTATGCATTTGAATTGTTTTCTAGGTGGAGGATTCGATTATACTATTCCTTGTTCTGTCCGTTTGTCACAATTTGAATTTGGTCGCGATCCATGCTATCAAGATTGCAAACAATTGCTATGGGTCATGCTACAAGTTAGGTTTGGATTTGCATATTATCAATATGATGGATACAAGGAAATACCCAATCAAGAAAAAAATGACTTCCGCAATTTTGTCCCCACAGTCATGGTTTATGACGAGGACAATGAAGATATTGATCTCAGTCCGATAATGTATGTTCTTTGTGGACCAACCTTTTTTGTGGGACCTAACCCTGAAGAACATCAAAATCTCAGCAAAAACGACAGAGATTTGTGGCAATTTAGTTTTGATGGCATCGAAGCACTGAAGGCAGCTATTTTTGAAAAGGAAATTGATGAAAATGAAACGATATATTCCATGTCTGAGGAATTGTGTTTATTATATATAAAAGCCGCAAAAGATATTTTGAAACATTCTTGCAATAGCTCTATATTATTGGATCAATTTCTATCGGTACTCTCTAATGCAAGGGAAGATGATAGAGGGCACATTCTGTTCGGAATGATAAGATAATCCTGTAATGCCACAAGCATAGCAGAAAGTATTGAAATTTAGAAATCGATTACAACAGTGTATGATTTATTCAATTAATAGACTATTTTCATGTTTGAGATCAACAACAATATGTCCAAGCTGATTTGAAATGAAACAGGACAGTAAGAAAGTAATCAGAGAGCAATACGATCTTGAACAGCATCTTCTACGAGAAGATCATAAGCAACTCGTACATAGTGATTAATACCACCATCAAGTTCAAAACGAGTATTTAATCGTTGATTATCTTTTGAAAAACTTCAACTTCCTTCAGTGACTTGCATATAAGGAGGGTTTGCAGTTATTAAATCACCTTACCATGTATCGAAGAGATATGAAATCATCAAGGTTTGTTGAACGGGAGAACATTAGGATCATATAATTAAAATATCTAATTAAATAATATAATAAATATAAAAAACGATGTTAATTAAATAGAATTATTAATCAAGTCATGACGATCATTGTGAAACCAAAGGGGAAATAACAAAAATGTGAATTAATAAAATGATTGACGTGCGTATTATGATTATTGATATCATTGAATTAGATATAAATATAGAAGAATGTGATTATGAATATGAAGACGTACTGAATGAAATAAGATATCGAGAAAATTAGTTTAAATAAAGATGATTAAAAATGCATAAATGATTTTGAATATGTTATGGGAAAAAACATGAAAAATTTAATTGATATCTTGATTGTCAAATATGATATACAGTAATTCAGAATGAAGAGTGGCTATTCAATGATAAAAATGATTTAGGTAATTTTAAATTGATAGCGTTAATCATGATGAAATTGCAGTGTTAAAGAATATATTAATGATTATCTACTTTTTTGTAATTGGAATTGCTGTTGTGCGATCAACTGATGAATTTGAAATGCTCAAATGGTTTTGGAGTCGCTTAAAGCTGCAAATAAAGGTGCTGTTAATTGCGACATAGTCTGGATGCAAATGAATTACAGCTCTTCGGCGATTAGCTTTATTATTACTACAACAATTGAATTATCTTATGAAGACCTATAATATCTTTAGATGGAGGTGGCCTCAAGCATCCCTTTTGGGATTCCAAAGAATGATCTTTTCGTTTGCTTTATTTGCAATGGTACTTGTGGAGAGTGAAGAAAACTACGCGAACAACCAAGAAATAAACCTTTCATTATGCAAAAGAATCTCGTTGTTACTAGTGATCGATCGAAAGGACTTATTAACGCAGAACAGAACAATTTGCCAAATGCTTATCACAGATATTGTGTGCGTTGCATCTGCTAAACATTATGATAAAAAGTGGATCAAAAAATGTGCTTCCACATTACTAATTACCAACTATTTGCACTACGTGCGCTGCCGCTGTGCTGCGCCTGCTGTGCTGCTGCTGTGCGCGCAGGTTTGCCCGCTGCTGTTCGCTCTGCTGCTTCTTCTATATGGCCGCTGCTGTTCGCTCTGCGCCTGCGCCGACCTGCTGAGCACTTCGTATGCGTTCGCTTCGCTCTCTGCTGTCCGTGGCGTTGCTTGGCCATTGTTTTCCCCTCTGCTGGTTGTGATCAACATATACGTACATTGCATATTGTTGACTATACCCTTCTTTTCATGATCACTGGATGAGATTTGCTCTGTTTTGGTTAATCGTGCTCACCAATTGGTGGCACCGAAATGACGCTTTTCTAGCAACTCCACGACTTCTACCTTCTTGCCGCAAACCATACCAAATTTCTACATGGTCTTCAAAGTTTCTTTGGAATAAGATTCATACAAAGTCGGGCTTGAAGACAATTGAAATTGATGAAGCACAGAAACAATCTTACCACGTGCAGTATCCTCATGGAATGACGAAGAATCTTGCGCACTTGGCAGAGCAACTTCGAGATGTGCCTATCGACTCTTTGCGATATCAGCAGCTTCTTTTCTTTGCTAGCGTTGCGGATCCGATGGATCAACAGCTGAAAATTCCTGCAAATAAAGTTCAGGGGTGTCAATCACAAGTCTTTGTTCACTGCACAGTGAAAGAAGAATTTGTTGACAACGAGAAGAAGTTATTATTGTACTATACTGCTGATTCGGATTCAATGCTTACAAAAGGACTTATCAGTCTTTTGGTCCAAGGCCTTTCTGGACACACAGTCGAAGAGATTAGTCGAGTTGAGCCGGAATTCATTCAATATGCAGGAATTACGCAAAGTTTGACACCAGGGAGAAACAGTGGTCTATTGAATATGCTAAATACTATGAAGAATCAAGCCAAGATTGCTGTTCTTACCGCAACCATTGCTTCTGAAAAGAACCAGAACTCCAAAATACCACCACTATCGACCGAACAATAAAAGTAACTGTTAAATTACTGAAAGACATAACCATTATATATTGCTCCATCTCGAAAACTACAACGATCGAATAATTGGGACATAAAATAAATGGACGGTGCTTCAAAATCTAGTGGCATATAATAAGCATGATGACCAGTAAGTTTCATCAAGAAATGTAATAGAAGTATTATTTTTTCGTTCCAAACAGCCAAGTTGTCTAAAGCAGAAAATAATATGGGGGACCAACGATTTGAGAGAACTGCACGTCCACTGAGTCACTCTCTTAAAATAGGACAAGGATAAAAAGAGCACCAAGACAATTGCATCCAACCACCATAAAGACGCCAATTTGCAATTCTTTCTAGAAATGCATCGGTTCATAGGTTTTTGTTCAAGATAAATGTGTAACATAAATATTTCCCAGTTCAAAAGACGACAAACTATCGCAAACCGACTCAATGAGTGTCTCCCACATACAAAACAGCGCTTAAATTGATGAAAGAAATTATGATTCAAACAATGTTTACATCCATATTTTTATTTTTATCATCCACTCTCTCCAAAGAAGACCACTAAAGCAGTCAATAATATTGTACGACACGGTACGTACGGTGCGCATACACACTCTCATAACAATATTTCGAGCGTGCTGCTATTTTTTTTTCTCTAGTTGGCACATTCCTTATCCACATACACCAAGTATGGGACGCTCAATGCTTAAAATCCAACTGAAAACATATCATACAACTTCTCAACTGTCACCACATAATATAAACAAATTACACCAATATCCTCCAAAACAAATATCTATCACCCTTCAACTTGAGCCAGTCACACCAACATTCCTCTTGATTAATTGCGGTGATTATCGTACCCACCACGTGCATGATCATCATAATATCTACCTCCTCCTCCGCCTCCACGACGATCATCGTAGCCACCATTTCCGCCGCCCCTAGCTCCACCATATCCGCCATGGTCGTTTCCGCCGCGATTATAATCTCCGCCGCCGCGATAATCATTGTTGTAGCCACCACGAGCTCCACCTCTGTCTCTTGAACGAGATCTTGAACGAGCACGATCTCCCCCGCCACCACGGTAATCATTGTTGTTGCCACCATACCCTCCTCCTACAGGGGCATTTCGGAAATCATCACTGTAGTATCAGCAATGGTACGAGAAAGAAAAATAAGAGAAACGGAGAGCCAATAAGCCATAATTCTTCTTAAAATCTAATCCATATATTTACAATCCAACTTACTTGTATCTACGATCACCTCCATTATTGTTGTAACGTCCACGGTCATCATTGCGGTAATCACCACCATTGCCTCCGCGAGGAGCATCATAATCATTTCTTGGAGCTTGATTGTAGCCACCATCCCGCCCACCATTGTTATAGCCACGATCACGGTTATCGGTATATCCACCACGATCTCCACCATATCCACCACGAGAATCATATGGTTGACGATCTCTGCTGCGGTCGTGATATCCACCTCCTCCTTGAGCAGGAGGATGGCGATCGAAGCTGCGATCACGGTGGTTATCGCCACGATAATCATTGCCACGGTCATCACCACGAGGAGGAACATCTCTGCGATCATTGAATCCTCCTCCGACACCTCGATTGTTGTTATTACCAGGACCACGAAGAGGAGGGCGGCGATCATTTCCTAATGGCGGACCACCGATACGTGGGCGTGAACCCACACGACTTGGTGGGTTGCTGTTATAATCAGCTGTTGGGTCACCCTGAAACACACAAACCATATCAGTCAATCCAATCCACGAACAATATTCACTATTATATGTGATTTATGTGCAGCGTCTTACCTTCTCAACGTGCACATTGACATCCTTAATAGGCTTATGTGGCAGAGTTTCCAAAGCACGGTGAACAGTTTCATCATCCTATACCCAAGAAATAGAACACCACATCAAGAGGTGTTCCCACCAATTATTCATCGCCCATAAAGATACGATGATGTAGAAGTTACCTTGTACTCAACCAAGCCACAGTGAACACCATCCAAATCAAAGACGTTGGAATATACAACCTCAACTCCATCCAAAGACTGTCTAGCCCAATCCTTCAGATCTTGCCAGCTAGTTTCAGGGGTTAATCCTTTGATTAACACACGAAGATCGAAGCGAATTGGTGGCTTGCCGTGGCCCCTGGCTTTGGCAGGTCTTGGATTCTCGACTACAATTTTGCTGTCATTCAACTCCATATTATTGTAGCGTTCCACAGCAATTGCAGCATCCTCCATACTATCATATTTCACCATAGCAGAAGCTCGCTTGAAATTGCGTTCAATTTCCCTCACTTCTGCGTGAGCTCCAAG
>JACCEA010344907.1_pt1 | contig 12281 bp, 9 predicted proteins | sample 7449851 | NCBI WGS metagenome assembly JACCEA01 (sample SAMN15323453, study PRJNA562643) | freshwater metagenome | isolation source: river surface water | place: USA:Blue River Watershed | collected 2017-08-18 | reverse complement strand
CACGATCGCCGCCGAATCCCACGTTGCGACCACGACAGGACAGCCCGCCGCGGCGGCGAGGTGCATCGCGCCCGAATCGTTGCCGACGAAAAGACGCGTCCCGTTCAAAAGGGCGTGGGATTCGAGGGGAGTGAGTTGGCCGCACCAGTTGAGAATTCGGCCAGAGGAGGGCGGGAATCGGTCACGGTCGGCCGAATCGCCGATCAGCACAATCGTTGCGGACGGATGCAGGCGGAGAAGTTCCTCGGCGAGGCCCAGGAAATTCCGTTCGGGCCAGATTTTGTGGGGAAGGGAGGCGCCCACCCCGAAGACAAACAGCGGCTCGAGTTGCCCGACTCCTTCGGAACGCAGGCGCCGGGCGACGGCTGCCGCATCGTCCGGGCGGTGGTGGACCTCCAGCGGTCCGGACGGCGCATCGGGATGGCCGGCTTGCCGGAGAAGCAGCAGGAGGGCCTCGGCTTCCGGCAGGGGTAGCGGCGGGTAGACGACAGTCGTGGTGAGTGCGTTCGCGCCTGCCACGGGATCTTGGGTTGAGCTGGAGAAGCCGATGCGGCAGGTCGCGCCGCTGAGCTTGGCGACGAGTCGGCCGCGGTGGACGTCGGGTCCGGAGCGAGCGACGAAGGCGAAATCGGGCCGACGGCTCCGCAAGGCGGAGCGCAGAGCGCGTGAAGTCTCCAGCAGGTGTCTCAGGTCGCCGAAAGGCCGCGGGCCGGCCGCAACCGGCAGGACGAACGCGGAGTCCACGAATGTGCAGGCCTGCGCGAGCGGGGCGGCGAGGCTGCGTGTGCACACGGCAATATGCGCCTTCGGAGCGGCGCGGCGCAGGCTGCGTAGGAAGGGAGTCGCGAGGACGAAATCGCCCAAGGCATCCAGCTTCACGACCAAGATGCATTCGGCTTCCGCCAGCCGCCGTGGTTTTCCGGGACGAGCCGACAGAAACTCGGCGACACTACGGGCGATGCGGGTCGGCAGGGAAATGGGCGGATCGACGCTCACGCGGTCGGAAGTTGTCCCGGCGGCAACTGGCCGAACGACGCGAGCGAAGCCGCGAGGTGCTCCAAATTCGGCGGAAGCGCGACGATATCGAAGTGGGGGTCGCCGAACGGCTGCAGGGCGATCAGGTAGTCGCGCCAAAAGGCGATTTCTGGGTTTCCCGGACTTGAAAAATGGGAAAACGGACCATCGTTGCGGAACCAGAGGAAGCGGCGGTAGCCGGATGCTTCCAGCGAGTCGAACGGAGTCCGGGCGTCGTTGCCCGTGGCGCGCAGCAACGCGGGATGCCATTCGAAGATCACGGCGGGTTGGTCGCGGCGCAAAAGCTCCGTCGCGCCGGCCAAGGCTTCGCCGTCGAAGCCGTCGATATCGATTTTGAGGACGTCGAAGCGCGGCGCGGCGGGCAGCAGGAGCCGGTCGATGGTGGTGGCATCGACCGTCTCGGCGCCCGTGGCGGCGGCGGTGCCCTGATGGTGCCGAACGAGCGACGGCACGCGGCGCGGCGTGCGCGCGAGCATGGCGGTGTGGATGACGGTGCGGGGGAATTGCGCGGTGTTCCGGCGGAGCAGCCGCAGGAACTGCGGATCGGCTTCGACGCAGTGGATTCCGCCGACGGCGGCGGAGGCCTCGGCTTCGAGCAACAGGACGGTATTGCCGAGCGAGGCGCCGACATCGATCACGAGCGCGGGTCGGCCGAGGGCGCGGGCGGTCTGGCGGACAAGTTCGACCAGCGGGCGATTGAACGTGGGGATCGCGTGGACAAGGAACGGATACGGATTTCCTCCGTTCAGGATCACGGGAAAACCATGGAGCGTCGTCGGGAATTCACCGCGATAGGCGTCGTAGATTGCCCGCAGTTTACGGTCGAGAAAGCGCAGCCGAAGAACGCGGAGACGATGCTGCGCGCGGGGCAGATGGCGCGCGATCGCGCCGACGAAAGAAGCTCTCATGACGAGGGGAGTTCCCGGTGTTGCCACGGCACGGACGGCTCGACGAGACCGGTGCGGGAGTCGCGCAACGTGCCGAGCAGGCTGCCGACGACGTCGATTTCGAAGCCCAGCACATCGTCGAGGATATCGAAAGTTTCCCGGTTCGGTTCGACGGCGGCGAGGGTCAGACGGTAACTGCCCGGGGCGAGCAAGCCGGGGAGGGCCACGTCGAAACGATGCCGACCGGGGGCGATGCGCGGGATCTCGCGGGAGGCGTCGGCGTTGGTGGTCGTGAACACGGCTTGATTGCCCGCGCTTGAGACGCGAATCGCGATCTGCAGGGCGGCCAACGGGCGCGCGACACGCACGACCAGCGAGAGGCGCACGGGTTCGCCGGGGCGGAAGGCGCCGAGGCCTGCGGGTTGGTCCGCCTCGAGTGCGACCGATTCGAACACGCAATCGGAGTCCCGCTTGCCGGCGGGTCGGAGGTAGCTGTGTTGCTGCGATTCGGAGAAGGCGGATTCGTAGACGGACGCGACGGCGGAGGTCTCGCCGAACGCCTTGGAGCGGCCGGCTTCCAGGAGCAGGACTTTGGAACAGAGCTGGCGGACGACGGGCATCTGATGACTGACAAAAATTACCGTGCGTCCTTCGCCGCGCGCGACCGCTTGCATCTTCCCGAGACACTTGCGTTGGAACTGGGCGTCGCCGACGGCGAGGACTTCGTCGACGATCAGGATCTCGGGTTCGAGGTGGGCGGCGACGGCGAAGGCGAGGCGGACATACATGCCGCTGCTGTAGCGCTTCACCGGCGTATCCAGAAAACGCTCCACTTCCGCGAAGGCGACGATCTCGTCGAACTTGGCGCGGATCTCCGCGCGGCTCATGCCGAGGATCGCGCCGTTGAGGAAGACGTTTTCGCGGCCGGTGAGGTCGGGGTGGAACCCCGTGCCGACTTCGAGCAAACTGGCCACACGCCCGCGGAGGGCGATCCGGCCGGTCGTGGGCTCGGTGATGCGCGAGAGGATTTTCAGCAACGTGGATTTGCCGGCACCGTTGCGACCGATGATGCCGACAACCTCCCCGGGCTGGACCGAAAACGAAACGTCGCGCAACGCGTAGAACTCCTCGGTTTCGAAACCGGTGCCCCAACGGAGGCGGCGCCAGAGCTTGCGCGCGCCATGATGCAGGGTGTCGCGGAGGTTGTCGTGCCGCGATTCGTGCTGGATCACGTAGCGCTTGCTCAGGCCGGAGACTTCGATGGCGGGTTGGCTCATGGCGGGCGCGGTCAGATCACGTCGGCGAACTGCCGTTCGGTGCGCCGGAAATACCAGACGCCCGTCACCAGGAGGAGCAGCCCGATCACCACCGAGCCGGCGAGACCGGGCAGGTAGATCTCGGTGCGGCCGCCGAGGAGGCACCAGCGCATGCCGTCGACCACGCCGGACAGCGGGTTGAGCGCGAGCAGGTCGCGCCAATTGGGCAGAATGTCGGTGCGGTAGCCGACGGGCGTGACGAACATGCCGATCTGGAGAAGGAAGGGCGTGATGAAGCGGAAGTCGCGGAACTTGACGGTGAGCGCGGTGATCCAGAGGCCCGCCCCGAGGGCGATGACGAGGGCGAGGGCGACGAAGAGCGGGAGCAGGAGCAACTGCCAGCCGGGCCACAGGCCGAAGGCGGCGCAGACCGGGACGGCGAGGGCCAGCATGACGAGAAAGTCCACCAGCGCCACGGCGGCGGAGGAGATCGGGACGATGAGGCGCGGAAAGTAGACTTTGCTGATCAGGTGCGAGTTTCCGACGAGGCTGTTGCCGGCGCCGTTGAAGGCGCCGGTGAAGAGTTGCCACGGGAGCAGGCCGCCGAGCACGAGCAGGGGGTAGGGGACGCCGCCGTCGGACATCTTGGCGAGTTTGCCGAAGACAAACGTGAGCAACACGGTCTGGACGGTCGGTTGGATGACGGCCCACGCGACGCCGAGGACGGCCTGCTTGTAGCGGACCTTGATGTCGCGCCAGGCGAGAAAGCCCGCGAGTTCGCGGTAGCGCCAGAGGTCGCGCCAGTAGTTGCGCGCGGTGCGGCCGGCTTCGAGAATCGTTTCCGGCGGAGCTGAGACGGGCACGCTCATGCGGCGAGGAGGGAGGCGAGCCTGGCCTTGAACGGCGAATACGAAAACTCGCGCGCCCGCGCGAGAATGCGGTTTTCGTCCCAGGGGCGCCGGAGGCCGCCGACCAGGCCGCCGGCGATCGCGGGGATATCGCCGTAATCGACCAGAATGCCGGTGTCGTCGTTGAGCACTTCGGGCGCGCCGCCGGCGCGGGCCCCGAGGCACGGGCGGCTGTGGGCCATCGCTTCGAGAAAAACGAGGCCGAAGCCTTCCTTGCGGCTCGGCAGCGCGAAGAGGCGGCAACCGTGCAATTCCCGCGCGAGGCGCTGGTCGTCGACAAAGCCGGTGAATTCCACCGCGGCCCCGAGCCCGAGGCGGTCGCGCAGGGCGGTGAGGCGCGCGACGTCGTCGCCGCGGCCGACGATGCGCAGGATCGCGCCGGGGATTTCGCGCCGGACGGCCGGCATCGCCTCGATGAGGTGTTGCACGCCTTTGTAGCGGTCCGCGTAGGTGAGCCGGGTGACGCACAGGATCACGGGCGGGCAGGCGGCGAGCGGCTGGCCGCGGGCGATGGCGAAGGTCGGATCGAGCGCGTTGGGCAGCACGACGGCCCGGTCGGGCGGGAGCGGGCAGTGGCCGAGCAGTTCGCGGCGGGTGAATTCGCTGACGCAGAAGATCCGATGCGCGCGGCGGAGGGCGGCGCGTTCGACGACATTGAAGGGCCGCCAGACCTCGATGCCGTGCGCGATCAGGTAGTAGCGCAGCCGCGGATACCGCTTTTGCGCGAGAAGCGCCACCGGCAGCTGCGCGACGTGGCCGCAGATCAGGATATCGCAGTCCCGCGCGAGCCGGAGTGCGTGGCGGGTGAAGGCCGCTTTGCTGCGCGCGCACCCGACGGCGCACTCCAGGGCTCCGGTGGCGGTGCGGCGCAGCGGCGCGGACCGGATCGCGCCGTCGTTGAGCGCGAGCAACCGGACGGAACCGCCCGCGTCGGCCGCCGGCTCGCAGAGCGCGGAGAGGTAGGTCTGGAGGATGCGCGGAATACCGCCTTCGGACGCGAAGATCTCGGGGGCCAGGAGCAGGGCGCGGGTGCCGCGGGCCGGGGCCTCCGGCCGGATCGAGACGGCGGCCGGGGCGGCGGCCGGGGCGGGCCGGGGCCGGCGCGCGAAGGCGAGCAGCACCGCGAGGCTCCAGACGCGGGACCATTCGCGGGTGTCGCCGCTGCTCTGGTAATTTTGCCAGAGGGAACGGACGGCGGTCGGGTCGAAGCAGCCGGTGCGGGCGATCGAAGCGTCGGAAAACGCGTCGTCGAGAAACGGTTTGAGCGGGCCGCGCATCCACAGCGGAAACGGCAGGGAGAAGCCGCGCTTGGGGCGGGTGGACAGGGCGGGCGGAAGCAGCGGGCCCAGGGCTTCGCGCAGGGCGGATTTTTCCCCGGGCGGCGCGAAACGGAAGGCGGCCGGCTGGTGCCAGAGCCAGGCGACGAGCGGCTGGTCGATGAACGGGACGCGCAACTCGAGCGAGTGGCGCATGCTCATGACGTCGCTGTCGCGGAGGAGCACGTCGGCCATGTAGGTGCGCAGTTCCCAGGCGCTGACGACGGCGGGGCCGGCGGCTCCGGCCAATTCCGCGGCGAGGAAAACGGTCTCCGGATGCAGCGCCGATTGGCGGGCGAGCGCGGCCCGGACATCGGGCGCGAGCAGCTGGTCGCGCGCGCCCGTGGCAAACACCCGGCGCTGGAGACTGGCGGCGTCACCGAGGTCGCGGGCGTGGGCGAGGAGATCGGCCAGCTTGCGACGACGGGTGTCGCCGCGGGCGAGCCGGGCGGCAAGCAGCCGGCGCAGCGGGCCCGGGACGAGTTGCCAGCGGGGCAGCCAGCGGCCGGCGAGCGGCGTGGCACGGAACGACGGGTAGCCGCCGAAGAGTTCGTCGCCGCCGAGACCGGAAAGCGCCACCGTGACGCCGCCGGCGCGCGCGGCGCGGCTGGCGTAGTAGGTGTTGAGTCCGTCGCCGGTCGGCTGGTCGAGCGCGGCGAGAAAGTCCGGCAGCTCGCGGCCGACCTGCGTCCCGGTCAGAATCGAGGTGTGGTGGCGCGTGCCGAAGTGCCGGGCGGTCTCCGCCGCCGCGTCGGCTTCCGAATAGTCCGCCTCGTCGAAGGCGATCGAAAAGGTGCGCAACGGGCCGGCGTTTGCCCGGGCCATCAGGCCGACGACGGCGGCGGAGTCGAGGCCGCCGGACAGAAACGCGCCGACGGGAACGTCCGCGACCGTATGCGCGCGGATCGTCTCCGCGAGGCGCTCGCGGAGCTGTTCGACAAACTCGGGCCGGGTGCGGCACGCGTCCGCGGCGGGAATCGCATCGAACGTGGAGATCGAGCGAAAGGTGAGTTTGCCGTCGCGGAAAATCGCCCGTTCGCCGGGGCGGAGGCTGAAAACGGACCGGTAGATCGTGCGGGGCGCGGGCACGGCGAGCCACGCGAGGTAGTCGCCGACGGAGACGGGATCGATCTCGGCCGCGACGAAACCGGAGGCGAGGAGCGCGTTGAGTTCGGAGGCGAGCACGAGTCGGTCGCCGGCGTGGTGGAAGTAGAGGGGCTTGATGCCGTGGGCGTCGCGGGCGAACAGCAGCGTGCGGGTGTCGCGGTCCCAAACGGCAAACGCGAACATGCCGCGCAGCCGCGGGAGGCACTCGTAGCCCCAGCGCGCGTAGGCGGCGAGCAGGACCTCGGTGTCGCAGTCGGTGCGGAACGTCCAATCGGCGGCGAGTTCGCCGCGCAGCGCGCGGTAGTTGTAGATCGCGCCGTTGAAAACGAGGGAATAGCGCCCGTCGGGGGAGACGAACGGCTGACGACCGTTGGCGGGATCGAAGATCGCCAGACGACGCATACCGAGGGTGGCGCCCTCCACGGAAACGCAGCCGGAGTCATCGGGGCCGCGATGCACCATCGACGCGCACATCCGTTCAACGGCTTGCGCCCGCACGGTCGGCGCGAGGTCGGAGGCGATGATACCGGCTATGCCGCACATAACTGCCTGATGTTTCGAAGGTCGGACATAGCTTCGCCGCGTCGCTTCCCGGAGGCGGGAGCGACCGCAGCGGCGGAGAGCCGACTTAGGGTCGAACGTCTCTAACTGGGGAGAATACCCTACGGTAGCAAAGCCTATTTCGCCCGGTTTTCACGGGGCGGCTGGAGCTTGGAGGAGCACGGGTTGCGCTCGGTCAGGCGCAGATTGAGCGGGCAATTTCATCCCGGGCCGGCGGAGAAAAGAGGGTTTCGACCAGCAGCAGGCCGAAATCGATCGCGGTCCCGGCGCCGCGGGACGTGAGGATCGGTCCGTCGGCGACGCTCGGTTCGGCGGCGAGGCGGGCGGGCAGTTCGGCGGCCACCGAGGTATGCGCGGTATACCGCCGGTTGCGCAGGATGCCGGCGTCCAGCAGGACGGTGGGCGCGGCGCAGATCGCGGCGACATAACGGCCCGCCGCAGCCTGGGCGGCGACCAAGGCAATGACCCGCGGGTCGGCGCGCAGGTGTTTCACGCCGGGGCCGCCGGGCAAAAAAATGCAATCGAAGGACGGCGCGGGTGAGCTTGCCAGCACGGCGCCGAGGGTGGTGTCGGCGGTGAGCACGAGGGCATTGCGCCCGACGATGCGGGTCGATTCGCCGAGCGCGGCGACCGTCACGGCGGCGCCGGCCCGGCGCAGCAGGTCGACGGGGGCGACCGCTTCGAGTTCCTCAAATCCCTCCGGCAAGATTGCGAGAACCGTGCGCATGTCCTCCATTGAGCAGCGATGGACGTGCCTGCCCAACGAAAACTTTCCGGAAGATCCGTGGTCGTGCTGGGCTGCGGCTACGTGGGCACGGCGGTGGCCCGGGCGGCGCTGGCCGACGGGGCGCGGGTGACGGCGCTGACGCGCAACGCGGCGGTCGCGGACGGTTTGGCGAGGGAAGGCATCGCGACGGTGGTGGCTGACCTCGCGGGGGACACTTGGCACGGGCGGATCCCGGGGGCGGGCGCGCTGGTGTTGAATTGCGTGAGCTCGGGAGGCGGCGGCCTCGAGGCCTATCGGCACAGTTACGTCGGAGGCATGGAGTCGACGGTGGCGTGGGCGCGCGGCTGCGGCGGGGCGGACACGATCGTCTACACGAGCAGCACGTCGGTCTATCCCCAGGGGGACGGTGCGGTCGTGACGGAGGCGTCGCCGACGGACGGAGCCGGGGAGCGCGGGGCGATCCTGCGGGAGGCGGAGCGGCGCCTCGCCGACGCCGGCCCCGGGGTGTGCGCGCGCTGGTTCGTGCTGCGCCTGGCGGGCATCTACGGACCGGAGCGGCACCACTTCGTCGATCAGGTGCGGGCAGGGGAGGCCGCCGGGACCGGCGAGCACCGGATGAATCTGATCCACCGCGACGATATCGTGGGCGCGGTGCGGGCGGCGTGGGTGGCGCCGGCCGCCGCGGCCAGTGCCATCCTCAACGGGGCCGACGATGCCCCGACCCCGAAGGCGGAGGTCGTGGCGTGGCTGTCGGCGCGGCTCGGTGTGCCGGCGCCGCGCTTCACCGGGGTGGCGCTTTCCGCGCGACGCGGGCAGACGCCGGACCGGGTAATCGCGAATGCCAGATTGAAGGCGGTGCTGGGCTGGGCGCCGCGGTTTCCGACGTTTCGCGAGGGGTGCGAGAGTTTTTTGTCGCGTCGGCCCGGGGCGGATCGCTGAACTTTCCCTTCAAACCAACCAACCCACACGCACCATGGCCGGACTCGGTAAACTCGTTAAGCAGGCGGAAAAGATGAAGCGCGGGATCGAAGCGCTGCAGACCCAGCTCGATGCGAAGGAGATCGAGGTGACCAGCGGCGGCGGCGCCGTGAAGATCAAGATCAGCGGCAGCGGCAAGTTTCTCTCGCTGGCGCTCGACCCGGAATTCCTGAAGGAAGACGCGAAGCTCGTGTCGGACACCGTGCTCGCCGCGGTGCAGGACGCGGCCAAGCAGTCGAAGGACTACAACGAAGCGGAGATGCAGAAGGTGACCGGCGCGTTCCAGCTGCCGGGCATGTTCTGAGCGCGGCGTCGCCTTGCGCCTCCGCACATGGACGGGATGACCCAGCGGGACCGCACGCACGACCGTTCGCGGCAGGCCACCGCAGAAGCGGCCGCCGGCGGCCGGGGCGCGGGTGAAGTCCCATGACTCCTGCGTTCGAGCGTCTCCAGAAACACCTGAAACAGCTGCCCGGGCTGGGCTTCCGCTCGTCGGAGCGCATCGCGCTGCACCTGTTGGTGGAAAAACCGGGCCGTCTGCCGACGTTGGTGGCGGCGTTGCAGGAGGCGGCGGCGGCGGTGAAACGTTGCGTGCGTTGCGGCAACCTTGCCGAGGGGGAACTCTGCGGCGTGTGCGGCGACGAGCGGCGCGACGGCGCCTGCGTCTGCGTGGTCGAGCACGTGCCCGACTTGGTGGCGCTGGAGCGGAGCGGCGCGCACCGCGGAACCTACCATGTGCTGCACGGGAAGCTATCGCCGATCCACGGCGTCGGGCCGGGCGACCTGAACCTCGAGTCGCTCCGGGAGCGCATCGAACGGGGCGAGGTGGCGGAGCTGATTCTCGCGCTGCCCAACGATGTCGAGGGCGAGGCGACCTGCCACTACCTTACGGAGCACTTGCCGCCGGAGCGGGCCGTGAAGGTCTCGCGGATCGGTTTCGGCCTGCCGAGCGGAGGCGGCGTGCTTTACGCGGATGCGGTCACGCTGAAAAGCGCCCTCGAGGGCCGGCGGGGGTATCAGTAGTAAAAACACGGGGGATCAACCGCGGAATTTCACTTGCGGGTGCGGCGCGGGCCTCGCAAGCATCCCCGCGTCACTCCAACCCGCGGGCGTAGTATATCGGCTATTATGTGGGCTTCCCAAGCCTGAGAGGCGGGTTCGACTCCCGCCGCCCGCACCAGTTAGTAACCCAAAACATCAACTCATGAAGTCCTCCAAATCGCTCCTCGCCTTCGTCGCGCTTTCTTTCGCCGCCGCGGGTTTCGTCTTCGCCGCCGACAAAGCGGAAAACAAGGCCGGCAAGTGCTGCGCCAACGCCGCCAAAGAAGGCAAAGCCTGCGCCCACGGCTGCTGCGTTGCCGCCGCCAAGGAAGGCAACAACTGCACGAAGTGCGGCGGTTCCGGCAAGATCGAGAAGAAGGCCGACGCCAAGAAGTAATTCGGCGGGCCCTGCCCGACCGGACAATTTGCGAACCGCGCCCCGAATCGGGCGCGGTTTTTTTGCGGCGGCGCGTGGCGATGGGCGGCGGCGGGCGGAAGGCGGCGAGCGATTCTCCGGACCCGCGCCACGGGCACCCGGCCGGACCTCGGCCTTGCCAAACGACTCCCAACGCTGCGCCCACGCTGCCGCGGCGCGGGGTTTGCCGAAGCGCGGAGTGGCGCAGGAGCGAGGGGCGGTGCGTGGCATGGTCCCCGCACCGCCGCCCGCGTCCGGTCGGTTCAACCGCACGCAGCGGCGGTCGCGCCGACCGGCGGCTGACTCACAGATTGAAGGTGAGCTGGAGGTAGAGGTAGTTGGCGTCCTTGGAGCCGAGGTTGTCGGCGAGGGACTCTTTGATGTAGGCGCCGCGGAAATAGCGGCTGAGGCCGAGCTCGACCTGGGTGGACGGGATCGGATTCCAGCTGGCAATGAAGTCGAGTTCGCGGCCGAGCCGGTTGCTGTGGCCGCGGGTGGCGTAGCCGCCGGCGTTGCGGAAGACGCCGCCGACGTTATACCAGAAGTCCGCGGACGTCGCCAGGGCCTGGACGTGCCCCTCGAGGGCAAGGCTGATGTTGGTCGCCGGTTTCACGGCGTAGGTGAGACGGAAATCGTGCAGGTTCTGCAGGCTGCTGAAATCCATGTAGCCGTAGTGGAGGTGGGTCGTCGCGAAGAGATTCTGGAAAGTCTGGCTCTTGGTATCGGTGCCGGACTTGTCGCCGGAGGCGTAGCTGTAAAGGGCGGCGAGCCGGGGCTGCCACGCGTGGTCGGTCCAGGTGTAGCCGCCCTGCAGCACCGCGGCCCAGGCGTTGTGGTCGAGCCGCGCGGCGGCGCGCACGGCGGCGGGAGTGGCGGCGGGAGCAGTGGTGGCCCGGTTGCCGAACTGGTGCATCAGCTCGACGCCGTAGTCCCAGGCGCCGTAGGCGCCGGGCTTCGAGCGGATGCGGAAGCCCGCGGTGTAGAGGTCCTGTTTCGCCGGGAGCCGGAACGGGGCGGCCACGCCGCTGAAATCGATGCCGGCGGCGTCGGCGGAGACGTTGCGGGCGAGCAGGTAGGTCTCGACCACGGACTTGGCGGCGAGTGTCGGCCAATTGAAGTAGGCGCCGGAGAAGGTGTCCTTGCCGACGTGGGAGCGGTTGAGGTTGTGGTGATCGTTGTAGACGAGGCCCCCGGTGAACACGTCGACGCCGAAGACGGCGTTTTGCCAGCGGACCTTCAGGGCGTCGAAGGTGCGGGCGTTGTTGTTCCAGCGGAGATGGCCGACGAGGCGCTGGTCGCCGTAGGCCAGTTCCTGGCGGCCGAACTTGGCGGAGACGGGAAACTCCTTGTGGTTGCCGACGAAGACGAACGCCTGGTGGACGTCGAGCGGACCGTCGCGCTCGGCGAGACCCTTGCCGGGACCGGCGGCGGCGAAACGCTCGTCGGCGAACGAGTAGCTGCTGCGGCCCTCGACCAGGGCGGCGAAGCGCTTGCCGGTGAAACCGACGCGGGGCATGACGCGCGTGAGCCAGTAGCTGTTGTTGTTGTCGAAGGCAGGGTTGGTGGAGAAATCCCAATTCTGGCCGGAGTCGGTGAAGCCGGCGCCGTCCTTCGCCTCGAGACGCCCGCGGACATTCACGCCGATATCCCAGGCGGACATGTAGGGGTCGGAGGTGCGGAGGCGTTCGTTGGCGTAGCCGGGGAAAGGCCGCGCGGGGAGCGACGGCGTGTATTGGGCCAGGCCCGACGCGGCGGAGGCGGCGGCCAGCGCGGCGAAGGCGGCGAGTCGGGCGATCTTGGTGGTGGGTGTCATGGTGAGGACGAAGGAAAAGGGCATGGCGCAGCCCCGGCCCGGCCGGGCGGGGCGCGGGAGGCGGGAGTAGACGTAGGCGCGGACCGGCCCGGGGCCGGCCGGGTGGTCAGACGGACGTGAGAGCGCTGAAAAAGCGGCGAAGCGGGGGCGCTGCGGGCGGGACGGCGGCGCCGGCGCGGAGGCCCGTCGGGCCGTCGGTCGGAGCGGCGGGCCGCGCGGGACGGTGGTGCGAACGTT
>JACCEA012414268.1_pt1 | contig 12282 bp, 7 predicted proteins | sample 7449851 | NCBI WGS metagenome assembly JACCEA01 (sample SAMN15323453, study PRJNA562643) | freshwater metagenome | isolation source: river surface water | place: USA:Blue River Watershed | collected 2017-08-18 | reverse complement strand
GTCTCGCGCATGATGTCCGAGATCAAACGCTGTGATGATCGAAGCGAATCTGCCTGACGAAAGTGCTGGGTCATGCTGTTGCATACTGCCACTGGTAACCGCCAGCGGACTTGGTTCTACCGCGGCAGCAATTCACGATGTTACCCTGTCGAGCGGCAGTGGCGATTGCAGCAGCCTTCGTGCTTTCAAAGGTGAGGCCACACAATGTTCTGACTGATTTCATACGCCAACGGTTACCTTCTCGCATCTTGGAGCAGGTTTCAGTGGATCGCTCCTTCCCGAAAAGCGGATGCTTCTCCCCTCTAAGAGCTTCCGAAATAAGCGCCTTATGTTCATCACTCAGAGTTCTGCCGAGTTTGGCACGACGCATTTTCTCGACTGTCTCAGCACTAAACATCGGGTTGTTGTCTACCATCCGTTTTGAACTTTTCGTGCGGTTGACTTGACACTTAGAGGGGTTATTATCGCCGCGCCACTTTTCCGTTCGACGTTCCATTTCGACCGCTGATGATTTGACGGCGAGCGACATGCGAGCCTTCGCTTCGGACGAATGGATGAGACCACGGCGCGTTGCGGACATCCTTGCCTTGGTCTCAGGACTATGCTGGAACCCGGCCGTGCCTGCGCCCCCTGCTGTCAGAACCGCAAGTTGATCCATACCGTAGGCGTAGGTCAGCGCAGTCTCAAGGCGAAGCGCGTCTTGCTCGGACAGGTTATCGAATATTATGTGAGCAACGAACCCGTGCTTGCGGACAATATGCCGCCAGTATCGGTTGCGGCTCTGACGTTGAAAGGCTCGACGACCTTTACCTTTGCCGATGTAGAACACCCGCCCGGTGTCAACTTCTCTGTGTTCATACACATAGAAAACCCGATCAGAACGGCTCATACTCCACCCCAGCCTCTTTGAACATGATCTCCGCAAAGGCAAACTCATCCATCGGCATCGAAGTCTTACCGTCTCCGAAGATCACCCGGCTCACACCAGCTTGAATCAATGCCTTAGCACAACCGGAGCAACACGGATGCGTGACATAGACCGTGCAACCCTCGGTGCGGATGCCCCGGCGCGCGGCGAAGGCGACCAGGTTTGCTTCGGAATGGGAGGTAGCGAGATACTTGAGAGGTCGTTCACGGCGCTCAGGAAGATCGCGCACACCGATGGGTGGCCCATTGAACCCTGTCAGCAGCACCTCGTTGTTCGGGCCGACAAGGACAGCGCCGACCTTGGTGCTGTCCTTGCTCTTCTGGGCCGCGTGGCTGGCAAATCCCATGAGATAGGTCGGCCAGTCTATGCCGGTCGGCTCACTAAATGCTTCGATGTCTTCAACGGTAATCATCGTGAATCCTCACTCGCAGCTTTTGATGAGTTGCCCGGTCTCGGGATCGACCCGCAGTTCGCAGGCCCCACCCTCATCACCGTCCACGGCAATCGGCTCGGGCTTCACGTTTTCCACGGACAGAACGCTTCCGGTGACATCGTTCGGCCGATAGGTGGTGCAGCCCTTGCAGCCGAGGTCGTAGGCGCGCAGATAGACGGCCTCGAAGTCCTCGAAGCTGATCTCGCGCGGCAGGTTGATGGTCTTCGAGATCGACGAGTCGATCCAACGCTGGGCCGCAGCCTGCATCCGAAGATGAGCCTCGGGCGGCAGGTCTTGGGCTGTCACGAAGGTTGCCGGAAGATATTCGTCCGACCACGCAGACGACTTGAAATCGCCGGGGTTGTAAACCACCTCGTAAAAGTGCTTCTCGTAGCCAGCCACAGCATAGTCACGAACGCGCTCTTCCACCTTCGAGCCGTCCGGTTGCAGCACCTTGCGGGTGTAGCCATAGGCGAAGATCGGCTCGATGCCGCTCGACACGTTCCCGGCGTAAAGGCTGATCGTGCCGGTGGGCGCAATCGAGGTGAGGTGCGAGTTGCGGATTCCAACCTCGAGGATCGTCTCGCGCAGGTTGGAATCCATCCGCAGCATGAAGTCTGAAGACAGGTATTCTTCGGCGTCAAAAAGCGGGAAGCAGCCCTTTTCCATCGCCAGTTCGGTCGAGGCCCAGTAGGAGTCCTCAGCGATCTGTTGCATCAGTTCCTCGGTAAACTTCACAGCGTCGTCGCTGCCGTAGGTCAGGCCCAGCATCGTCAGCATGTCAGCAAGGCCGGTGACCCCGAGGCCGATCCGACGCTTGTTCCGGGCTTCTTCCTGCTGCTGAGGCAGCGGGAAGCCGGTCACGTCGATCACGTTGTCCATCATGCGGACAGCGGTGGCGACGGTCTCGCGCAGCGAGCGCCATTCAACCGAAGCCTCGACCGTGAACGGGTTCGAGACAAAGCGCGTCAGGTTGATCGAGCCAAGCAGACAGGCCCCGTAAGGCGGCAACGGCTGTTCCGCGCAGGGGTTGGTGCTGGCGATTTTCTCGATGTATTTCAGGTTGTTGGCGCTGTTGATCCGGTCGATGAAGATCACACCAGGCTCGGCGTAATCATAGGTCGAGCGCATGATCTTTTCCCACAGGGAGCGGGCCGGGACCACGTTGTAGATGTAGCGGCGCACACCGTCAGCACCGACCACTGACCCGATGTCACGCCCCTTGCCGGGGAAGACTTCGTGCATCAGCGGCCACGGCGCGTTGGCCTTGACTGCATCCATGAATTCGTCGGTGACCAGCACGGACAGGTTGAACATCCGCAGCTTTGCGGGATCGCGCTTGGCGTCGATGAACAGTTCGATGTCGGGATGGTCGCAGCGCATCGTCGCCATCATCGCACCGCGACGGCTGCCAGCGGACATCACCGTGCGGCACATCGCATCCCAGACATCCATGAAAGTCAGCGGGCCGCTGGCATCGGCAGCCACACCCTTCACCTCGGCCCCCTTCGGCCGGATCGTCGAGAAGTCGTAGCCGATCCCACCGCCCTGCTGCATCGTCAGGGCAGCCTCTTTCAGCATGTCGAAGATGCCGCTCATGCTGTCGGGGATCGTGCCCATGACGAAGCAGTTTCCGGTCTGAATCCCAAGGTCAAGCTGGAACGAGCCGGTCGTCGCAACGTCCGGGCAGAACACCGGCTCGGCAGGACCATACTCGCCGACACTCTCCACGCGCCACGAGTAGCCGGGGCGCTGGCCGAAAGCCTTGCGGTGCTTCCGACGAAGGAAGTCGTCGTGGGTGAAAGTCCAGCGGTGGAAGACCACATTGAACAAAGGTTCCGACCGATACCCGTAGTTGGTTTCGTTCGGCAGCTTGCTGGCATAAGAGATTTCCATGCCGGACAGCCCGCCGAACTTCTGAAGCCAGTCCAAGCCAGACTGGTTGCACGAGAGGATAGGTCGATGGTCGCGTTTGCAGACCGAGCCGTCGGCGGCGAACCATCCGCGCAGGAAGCCAGTCAGATAGTCGATTCCCTTCGTCGGGCTGGGCAACGATTTCAAATCTGCCTTGATGCCAGTAACACGGACGAGGGGGTCGCCGTCAAAGCTGGGCGGGTTCGTCACAGCAACATGCTTGTCGCTGAAGAAAGGCAACAGGTCCGCCTTCGACCCACAAAGCCGGATGCGAAAGGTGTTCAAGCCCTCGGAGTCTTTTCGCTCAAAAGAGCCGTCCCCGTAGATCAAACCGTGCGCCACGCCTCGGCGGTAATCGTCGCTGTAGTCCAGTTCATCGCGCTTGATCGAAGCGATCTCGTCGCCATGTTTCAACTGGTTGGTCGTCGCTTCGTCGCCCCCGTCCAGCACCCAGCGGTGGCCCGCCGTAGCCCGGATCGTCTTCACTTGCTGGCCGTTGTATCCGCCGCGCAGGACGACAGAAGCCACAGGCTGTTCGCCAAAACTGTTGATCGGAACCAGAACCCATTGGCCGTTTCCGTCGATCACATGGACCTCTTCGCCCGCGATCTGGCCGATGGGGACAAGGCCGTGTTCCGCAGTCAGGACCAGCGTTTCGCCCGCAAGGCAGTTGAACAGCGTCACGCTGCGATCCGCACCAGCCCCGGCGATAATCCGGCCAGCGGGAAGGAACTTGAAATCTTCGAGCGCGCTGTAGAAGCGCGGTTCCCAGAGCGCGGGATCGTCTTCCGCCTGAGCCAGTGCCGAGGCGATGCGGGACCAGGTATCCAGCACCGTCACGTCAATCGGAGTGCCGTCGAAGTGCTTGAGACGATACTTCTGATCCCAGATTTGCTGGGCAATCGGTGCGGCGAAGGGCATGTCAACTCCAAGGTGATTCTCACGTCAGATGTGACACTACATCCTGCGCTTCAAAAAATCAATCGCGCCATCACTGGTGTAAAATACGAAAACAGGGCAGCCGACCGATTCGAGCCGGGCGTGTTCCTGATTCTGGTTTTCAGAAGTCATGCCGCCATCTGGTCGTTTGAATTCGATCATAATAATCTGACCGTAACCAAAGAAAAAACGGTCAGCGCAACCGCGCCGCCCGCGATATTGCATCTTTCTGACGATCCAGCCGTGGTTCTCGGCCCAAGCTACCGCGACAGACTCTTCGTCGATCTCGCGGACGCGACGTTTCAGGTCGAAGTCCTTCATCAAGATTTCCCTTGTGATTTTAGGATTTCATCGTTCGTATATCCCAGCGCCGTGTATTTTCAGGACTTGTCCAGGTCTCATACCGAAGTAAAAGTCAAAACGCGACGGTGCGACTGTTTTTCCGATCAGAATAGTTGCTCGCCGACGACCGCCCATCCATTGCTCTTGGTGGGTTGAGCTTGAATCGCCAATCCAAAATACGTTGGATGATGTATTGGTTCCGGTTCCACGGTCCCAGTTCTGACCTCCGAATTTCGACTCATACAGGCGACTTGTGAGACTTGGATTCAGTTCTGGAACAAGTTCATAGTCGACAGAAACAACTGCGTTCACTGTTTGCGATGGAAGTGTGAAGCGCAGGTTCAGCGACTTCTTGGCTGCTGCACCGTTCGTAACGGTGATTATCCAGTTCGGACCTGTCCCGGCAGTAGAATAGGTGAGGCTGTCAGCAGCAGTGAAATCTGTCCAGCCTGGTGGAACTTGCCCTCTGTTGATATTTACCAGTGATCCAGTTTTGAACATTGGTATCGTTGGGTTGTAGAAATCAATGCAGGGTGACGTGAATCTCGAATTCATCGCCTGCCATACTGCATATGCCATCCGCTCTTGACCCATGTTGGCCGGATGCAGATAGTCGTTTGCCCACCTTGGATCGAGGTTGGTATTGATGCCGGTTCCGGCTGTGCGAACAGCATCCCAGGTGTTGACGATGGTCAGCGTAGCATTCACCAGTCCTGCCGTCGCGGATGTCAGACCGTTCAACCAAGTATGGTAGTCATAGTGCAACTGGGTGATTGGTGATACCTTGTTCGGCATTTCGTTGCACAGGAATATGGTATTTTCGGTGCTATCAAGGGCGCTCAGAAGGCCCAACATTTGAGACTGTCGATCAGCGAGAGAATCAGTAGGAGTCTGACCAATATCGTTGCTGTTGATCGCGCCGTTCGTTCCGCTCAAGACCACAAAGGTTTTCGCTCCGGTTGCAATCGCTTGAGGAACTTGTGTCGTTCGAGCGTGGAAAATAGACGAACCACCAACGCCAGTGTTGAAAGTGTCAGGTTTACACCAGACCCATTCGCCGCAAGCATGAGCGACTTCTGCTGCAAACCGACCGCTGGACGATCCGTTCACTCGGCTATCACCGATCATTGCAAGTTGACGGATTGTCATCGCGTTCGTCCCGACAAGTGTCCCAGAGACGATGGTATTTCCGAAAGAAATCACCTCGCTCGTTTGAGCAATCTCGGATTTCTTCACGCGGCGAACAAAACACCCGTAACCCATTTTACGTCCTACTCGTGTTTGTGAGAGTGTTCGGGAATCGCGTCATGAAATCAGGAATTGGTCTGATTGGAAGAGCATCTTTCTGACGATCCAGCCGTGGTTCTCGGCCCAAGCTACCGCGACAGACTCCTCATCTGACTCTAAACTGCGCTGCTTGAAGTCAAAGTCCATCACGGCGCAGCAGCGTCAGAACCAGTTGTCCAGCCGGTAGTTACTCCAAGTGAAACTCTGTCAGAGTTGACTGCAGAGGCCGGTCCACCGATTGACTTTATAGGAGCCGTAACAGGAGGTGTGATTGTATTGGAAGTTACCCCTTGCCACAGGCGAAGTCTTTCAATTGTTCCAATTACTTGCGTTGCACCACCAGTGTTGGTTGCCAAAAACGACCATACGCGGGTTGTATCAAATAAACCCGTATTGGATGCTAAGGTTAAATCTAGGGCCAATTCACCATCAACCCAAAGTTTTAACCATAGACCTGGAAGATCAATGGCCCACGTTATTACGTGCCTTGTTCCGGCTGTAAGCAGATGCGGGGTAATGGTTGCTGGATTGGCAGTAACTAGCGCTGTCACATTGTTTGATCCCTTCAGCGCACTTACTCGAATGGCACCAGAAGGGATTATTTGCAATGAAACTTGAACCGCTGATAAGCCAAACAGCGTAATAGCAGCGGCCGGAAGCGCTGTAAGCCTGAGAATGGCTTCTCCGTAGATTTGGCCGTTGTTAGTTCCTATAGAAGCCGGTGAAACAAACCAAGGTCCACCGGCTGCCGTAATGAATGTCTGCACGGCAGCTACGGATTTCTTCACGCGGCGAACAAAACACCCGTAACCCATTTTACGTCCTACTCGTGTTTGTGAGAGTGTTCGGGAATCGCGTCATGAAATCAGGAATTGGTCTGATTGGAAGAGCATCTAGGTCACCCTCTGTAGTGGCAACATGAGGTCGAGCCATCCAGATATTATCAACGTGATCTGACTGATATGACAGCAGACCGCTTCCTCCCCCTGGCATAATCTGAATCGTGTCAGTCGGAATAAACTTTTGGGTTCCGTTCCCGAAGTAAACCCGGCAATCACCATCAACATAGTCTACCCTAGTTGCAGGGACACCGTTAATTTCGACCCATTGAGCAGTTCTGTTCGCTGGGCGGGTGATCCCTCTGATACCGAATAGATCATTCACCGAACCTGCAGAACTACGCAAAGTAACATAATCGCGTCCCCAGATAACCGTATCAAATTCAGGTTGAGCGCTTCCAAGGCCGAAAGAACGAGCAACAGCTCTACCTAGAAATGCTGCAAATCGAATCATACCGTCAGGGTGCTTGGCTCCTGGATGTGCAACATCAGTCCATGCGCCAGTCGTGCTGGCGTATCCGTTTTGATATGACATTATGTCATCACCGCGGCGTAACTTGCCTGGGTTTGTCTTGAAGTATTCGATGACTGATAGCCTATTTTTCTCGATGTTGTCGCCTGTGCTGTCTGTGTAACTACCATTAGCACCAGCAACAGCTAAAGTTTTTGCGTTTGTATTGTCAGCCCTTATGTCAAAAAGGTGCATACCAAGGGTGACTGAATTATCTGACGGCGCTCCGTATAGTTCTGTAAAAAGATGGTCTACTACAAAGAGTGGTGTTGTGCCGGAATTGGGCATCACGTTGAATGGCACTGAGATAGTCGAACCATCAGTACGTTTGCCAGTGAAGAGTTCATGGGTAATTCGAGCAAAAGCTAAACCCATGCTGCGATTTGCACTGTTCCAAGATATGTAATGACGATTAGGAGCACCTCCAAAGCTGGCGGTGAAAGCTGCTGCCAAAGCCTTATGCTCGTTAAATGACCAGTAAGTTGCCGATCCTACAGTATCAGCATCACTCAACGCAGCAACGTAACCTCTCCCTTCGCGAGTGTGCCAGACAATCTCCCAGGTGTCAGATGGTCCACCTAATGCAATAAGCATGTTGGCAAATGCGATCAGCGGTCCTGAGATTGTCGTGTCAGTCGTTACAAGCCATTTAGAGACAATCTCTCTTGTCGTGGCGGGGGAAACTTCATCACCTGTTTTAGCATAATGGACCTTGACACGATTACTCGCGGTCAAGGTTGGTTTAGGCGATCCTCCGTCAGACAAAGAACCGGCAACCTGAAGAATTCTTTCGACTTCAGACTGCGCGTTCATAGATGCCCCTCGATGTACGCCAGATGACGGCGCTGTCGGGGTGAAAGACTTCGCTGTTGGATTATAACCACCGTACGCTGTACCATTGCGCAAGCGCAATAGAATAGTTCTTATAGTGCCATTGGTCAATCCAGACAAAGAAAATTGTCCGGGTGCGCTTAGACTAGTGTCGATTGGATTTCCGCCATTCAGTAAATATTGAATAACTCCACCGCCTGTAGGTACACTTGATACATTGACAGTAGCACCGCCGTTGTTGGCAGTCACAGTGAACATTCCGTCAGTAAAAGAACCTGGAATACTGCTTGTACCGGCTTTAATTTCTGCCCAATGCTCAGTCCAGAATTCTTCAACAAAGGTTGAAATTGGAGACCTAGAAACTCCGCCAAACCAATCATTTGTTGCGCTAGGATAATTTTGCAACATAATGTTTTCAGTGTATTTCACAATTTCATCGAAAACCGATTCAGCACCAAATAACGCTCTTGCGAACATTACAGGTCCAGCATAGGCTTGGGCACCCATATATCTCGTTTCAGCAGAAGATGAGTACGGTAGCATATTGATTGGGTCTTCTTGAGACCTGTCCACGATCCATCCGATGTCACCAGCTACAGGTTGAATTGGGTCACGAACTGCGACCTGATTCCCAATAACTAGAGAAGCGTTCGACACAACGTTTACCCATTTGGCACGAACACCTTCGATTAAAACCGTAGCACTTACCGAAGTGCTACCGGTTTCTCCGGTATTATAACCGGTCATCTTTGTAAGAACTGTTCCAGTTGAACTCACGATGTTTAGGTTGTCAAAGCCCCAGTGCGCAGGCTCTTTCGCAAGAATTTCAAGAGCGACACGAGTTGTACCGTTAACAGCCAACACGCGACGAAGTTGTGAAATATGAGGCTTTGTAGCACCAGTACCAATTGATAACTGAGAAATAAGACCTGAAGTCCATGTAAACACCTGATCTAACAGGTTACCTGGAATAGTGGACTTTAGATTTTGAACTTCACTGGTTCGTCCAGCCCACTTCAAGAATGCCAAAGTTGGAATTGAGACGCTTGGTCCCATGTGACCACCGTTTGCGCGAAGCCTGAAATTTCCCTTGAGGAATGTCTCAGCTATATCACGTCCGTCGCGTACCAAATAAGTGGCAATCTTGATGCGATCCGCCCGAGAACAACTTGAGTCTTGTAAAGTACAAGCTGCTTCTGAGTACCACTTTCCGATGTCTTCGCCATACATTGCTACCGGACCAGGGCGGCGGGGTGCAGTCACTTCATATCCGCCTGGATATGACCCAGACTGTGCGTTAGTGGTGTTTGCAAGCTGAGATATATAGACTGGATAAGGCTTCTCAAGTACAGAAATAATCTCTGCTGGTGTCTTCTTGCTCATACCAGTGGTGCTACGCAAAGTAATGCTATCAACGAACGTCTCAATAGAATGAGAATACCATTGGGGCACACCTCTTCCTGTCCAGCCAACGGCAGCGGGTGCCCAATGGGTCGAATTGGGAGCCTCTGCTACGAAATGGATTGTCAACCAGTCGCTCTCAACGCCGTCCCTTCGCTCTGCAAAGGGCACCTCCGGCAACAGAGGGACTACCCCCACAACTATATCGCCGGGCTTGACGGTGAATGTTTTTCCCAGTCGGGAAGTAGACTGGTAATTGATACCTCTGGTGTCGTAACCTTGAGGTTCATTGCCTTGAACATCCCATGCAGAGATTGTTCTAATCGGGTTCTTCTGAAATCCACCTGTAGAGTGTGTACCAGTGAGAGCTATCACGTCCTGACTGTTAGTGATCGTGTCGCCGTCGCCTACAACCATCCAGTAAGCGCCACAAGGCGCGCGTCCGCTTTGTGTTGCACCCTGAGAACGGGTGAAGGTAACACCGCCCATTACAAGTTTGTTGTTTCCGGCTGCTGGGGCCGGTTTAGTAGTAACTGAACCTGAAACGGTAGTCTTGTTTGCAGGCGTGGCAGTATCAGATTGGGTCAAAACCATATCGTAATCTTTTGAGGCTACCAAGCCAGTAACAACAATGCTTACGTCTCCAACAGTTGAGTTTCCGATGATATTATTAACGGCATCGGATGTTTCAGGGTTATAAACCAAGATAGCGTAAGGCCCAGATTTATTTGTGTTCCAGTTTACAGTGACACTGTTATGACTGACTGAACCAATTGAAAAATCGGTTATCACTGGATTTGTACCACCGGCAACAGGTGCAGCAGTTGTAGAAAAATCAAAATTAGCAATTCTGACGTTTCCGCGTCGATCATAGATCGCAACTTTGAATCTAAGATCGCGGTCCACCGTAAGTGGGGAAATTAGAAAAGATGCTTCTGAGCCTGCATCAAGGTCAGTTTTGTCTTCAGTTGCATCAATTATCTTAGCAAAACTTGCTTCACGATCTTCAACCCACCAGAAAAAGCGAGACGCTTCATCTACTGAAAATTTTACACGGGCTGAATTGTGACCAATATCTGTCACAGTCAGTCCAATGACGCTTGGTGCGACTTTATCTACAAACTTGCGCCCGTAAAAAGGGGCACGGATAGCGCGCAGTTTATGACCGGAGAGAAGTTTCAAACTCATGCTGCATCAGGCTTTCTGAATTGAACCACAAGCACCAAGCCTTTAGGCTTTGCCTGTTGATCAGTTGCTACCGTAAACTTCCAGCGGTCACCGACTGCGTTTGTCACGTTCGCTGCAATAATACCGGCAGTTGTTGTTTCAGCGAAATATGCCGTACCAAGGTTCAAAACAGCACTCAGAGCGTTAACTTCAACGTCCGCTCGCCGTTTAACGACCTGAATACCTGTATTTCCTGTGCCGCTTCCCGCTGACTCCGCTGAAAGCAATCCGTATACGAAGTTCCAGCCGGAATACTGTGGTCCTAGAACAACAACCGTGTCCTTTATGACACCTGCTACTGCATCAACATCAACGTCAAACAATGGAACTGTAAAAGTTAGAGTTCCCCATTGGTCAACCAGGGTTTCCGCTGAAACAGCTAGGTCACCATTCGAACTCATCATCGGTATCAGACCGCTACGATTGGCCGGATTGGTTGTAACAGTCAGAGCATCAATCGGTTTACCGACTTCACCTATCGAGATGACAATCACACCATCGGAGACAGCCGCACGACCAACGGTGCCGACTTTCTGAACATTCGTCGCTGTGGGCGGATCGGCCACCCAGTTGCCTGCTACTGTGGAAAGAAAAACAGGAGCATTTACAGTCAAACCATTTGTGTTTTGACCGGTTATGATACCCTGAGTCTTAATTGTTCCATTGGTGTTATTCGGAATAGCCGAAGAAGACCACCCAATAGCATCGCTCTCGCCAGCTTCATCAGCGTCAGCAAGCGCAATGAGCATTCGTTGCTCAGTCGCATTATAACCCGCGAGACGAACAACTTTACCGGCCGGAATCTCGGAGCCGGTCTCATTTCTAACAGAAAGATCAGAAGGCGAGGTCTGAGTCGGCGGATCATCCCAGACATAATCACCAACGTCTGTGCCGGTACTTTTCAGAAATTTGTTGGCAAATGCAGGTGTAGGGACACCCTGCGACAAGGGTGCTTTACCATTCAGACCATCTGTTACACCAGCTACGATAGCCCGCTCGGCTGCTGTCATCAGAAGGTTATCGCCGCTTCCGAGACCAGCAATAGAACCGATTGGCTGCACCCCAGTGTGACTTCCACGGTCTCTTAGGTCAGCATCGGTGCTGTTAGCAGTCGCGCCACTTTGAATATCACTCAGTTTCTGCAACTGAGCATTAGTCATCACATTTGTATCTGGATTCGATAGAAGTTTACTAAGGATAGTGGCTGGAGTTTCAGTTGAACCGGTAGAACCGCCTGGTATCCAGGTTGCGTCATCCAAGTCCCAGATGTAAATAGACGCATTATTATCTACACCAGTGTCTACGTAGGCATAAGCACCAGCAACAGAAGTTGGATGTGATGATTGCAAACTCGAAAGAGAAGCATATGTTCCGCGAAATAGCGCAGATTCCAACGCTGCAAGTTTTGCTTTTTCTGAATCAGTGAAACTATTTGTATCACTGTTGGACTCATAAGCGATTTTAATCTCGCCAGCGGTCATGTCTGCAGTGGCACCGGCTTCAACCAGTGCTAGTTTTGCTTTTTCAGCGTCGGTGAAACTGTTCGTATTGCTATTCGACTCGTAGGCGATTTTAATCTCGCCAGCGGTCATGTCTGCAGTGGCACCGGCTTCGACCAGTGCTAGTTTTG
>JACCEA010857889.1_pt1 | contig 12282 bp, 10 predicted proteins | sample 7449851 | NCBI WGS metagenome assembly JACCEA01 (sample SAMN15323453, study PRJNA562643) | freshwater metagenome | isolation source: river surface water | place: USA:Blue River Watershed | collected 2017-08-18 | reverse complement strand
GGCCACGATCTGGGCGTTCTTGATGACCTGCTGCTGGTAAGCCTTGAACTCGGGCTGCAGCGCTTCCTTGAAGGCCACGGCCTTGGCTGCGATGACGTGCATGAGCGGGCCGCCTTGCAGGCCGGGGAAGATGGCGCTGTTGATGGCTTTTTCGTGCTCGGCCTTCATCAGGATGATGCCGCCGCGCGGGCCGCGCAGGCTCTTGTGGGTGGTGGAGGTCACCACGTCGGCGTGCGGCACAGGGTTGGGGTACACACCCGCAGCAATCAGACCGGCGTAGTGGGCCATGTCCACCATAAAGATCGCGCCGACTTCCTTGGCCACCTTGGCAAAGCGGGCCCAGTCGATGTGCAGGGAGTAGGCCGAGGCGCCGGCCACGATCAGCTTGGGCTTGTGCTCGCGGGCCTTGGCTTCCATCGCGTCGTAGTCGATGGCTTCGTTCTTGTCCAGGCCGTAGGACACGACGTTGAACCACTTGCCCGACATGTTCAGCGGCATGCCGTGGGTCAGGTGGCCACCTTCGGCCAGGCTCATGCCCATGATGGTGTCGCCGGGCTTGAGGAAGGCCAGGAACACGGCCTCGTTGGCCGATGCACCGCAGTGCGGCTGCACGTTGGCGGCGTCGGCGCCAAAGAGCTGCTTGACGCGGTCGATCGCCAGCTGCTCGGCGATGTCGACGTATTCACAGCCACCGTAGTAGCGCTTGCCCGGATAGCCTTCGGCGTATTTGTTGGTGAGCTGGCTGCCTTGGGCGGCCATGACGGCGGGCGAGGCGTAGTTTTCGCTGGCGATCAGCTCGATGTGGTGTTCCTGGCGCGCGTTTTCGGCCTGGATGGCGGCAAACAGTTCGGGGTCGGTCTGTTCAATCAGGATGTGGCGGTGGTACATGGCAGTCCTTCGGTAGATGGAACCTTGACGTGGCTTGGGAAAAGCGCTGACAAGGGCTGCCCAGGCGAACGGCTGAAAGCGGGTGTTCCGCTGTGCGCTCCCCAGTGGTTGTGGCCGGTGGTCCGGCGCTGCCCACGTCAGGACCGAAGGGTCCCTATCGCCAGTCGCGCACAGGCGCAAGTGTAGCCGACGGCGGCGACTCAGAGCCGGCTTGGGCGGCTGGGCAGGGCCGCGGTCTGCGACCGGTTTTGGGCGATGCGCTCGAGCTGCTGGTGCTCGGCCATCACGCGCGCCACATAGGCCTCGTCGTTGGCCTGGCCAGAGGCCGCGGCGTAGACGCGCAGGCCCTCCTCGAGCGAGCCGGTGGCCTGGATGCTGGCCTGCAAAAAGCGTGCGCCCAGGCGCAGATTGGTCAGCGGGTCGAAGGCGGCGAGCCTGCCGCCGAACTGCGCGAGCTCGTCGGCATGGATCTGCGGTTCGATCTGCATCAGACCGATCGCGCCCTGTGTGCCCTTGGCAAAGGGGTTGAAGCCCGACTCGACGCCCATCACGGCCAGGATCAGGGTGGGCGGCAACTGGCTGTTTTGCCCCACGGTCCAGGCTTCGGCCACCAGGGGTGCGAGCGGGGTGGTCGCGATCCGGTACTTGCGGCTGAGCCAGCGCGTCACGCGCAGCTGCTCGGCCGGCATGTCCTGCAGCGCCAGCGGCTCGGTGCTGCCATCGTCCTGGCGGCTGTAGAGCCAGCCCATCAGCCACTCGCCCGCGCTGGTCTGCAAAGGACCACTGGCGCCAAAGCTCAGCGCCAGCGCGAGCACGACCAGGCCCAGCATGGCCAGGCTGTGGCGTGCCACTTCCAGGAAGCCTTCGCGGACATCCTGGAGCAGGCTGCTGAAACTCTGCCAGCGTTGGGCGTGCGTGTTTGCGCTCATGGGTGTGTTGCAGGGGCCCCGGTCCACGCCGACGGCTGGCGGGAGGGGTGGGGCAGTGGTCAGACCCTGCGGTCCGCGGGCTGCCATTCGGCGTTCAGACGTGGGGTTCAAAACAACTGACCCCAGCCAATATCCAATGGATTCTAGGAAGCCGCCACATAACTGGTCAAGCATATAAAAAATTCCCTTCATAACCCAATGCTTTGAAATTCTGTGTGCCAAGGGGTCAAGTCACACAGGGGGCCGCTGAATCGGGGGACAATAGCCAGTTGATTTTTTGCATGCCGGTGGCCGACAGCGCCGCCGATCCAGGGTGAGACACGTGAATTCGAACAAACCAGCAACCGACCTTTCCGTTTTGGACCAATTGACCCAAGGCGCTTTTTCTGCCCAGACCTCGGGCGACCGCAGCGCGCGCCTGCGCGACTGGCTCGCTGGCGAGCCTGCGCTGGAGCTGGTGCAGGAGGTCTACCGCCAGATGACGGGGCGCGACAAAGGCGCGGCCAAGGTCCTCAAAGACCGCCTGGACGAGCTCAAGCGCCTGCGCGAGCAGGACACGCTGGTCACCGACTGGGCCGCCAAGGCCGAGCAACTGCTGGCGGCCGAGCGCATGAACATCGCCGACGCCCTGGCCTGGCAGCGCGACGCCGCCAAGGCGGGCGCACCGCTCTCGCGCGAGCCGCTGGCCATGCTCAAGACCCGCCTGGCCGAGCTCGTGCGCCGCGTCGAGGACCTGCAGCACCAGGTCATGGTGCAGCGCGAGGCGGCGGTGCTGCTGGCGCAGCGCATCGAGGTGCTCTCGACCAAGCCGCTGCAGGAGGCCCGCCAGGCCCAGGCCGGCCTGGGGGACGATGTGCAGGCCTGGGTGGCGCAGGCCGCTCGGCTCGGGCAGGACGCGGCCTGGCCCAGCGTCGACATGAAATACCCGGCCCAGCTCGAGGCCTCGCGCGCGCAGCTGCAGGCCGTCTGGGACGGTTTTGCCGCGGCCCTGCAGCTGGCGCAGGCCGCCAGCGAGCAGGCCGACGCGCCCTTGCCGCCCGTGCCCGTGTGGGCCGATGAAATTCGCCTGCAGCGTGGCGAAACCTTGCCCGAGCCGCCAGCCTCGCCGGCGCCCGCCGCGCCGGCCAAGCCCAAAATGGACGCCGCCCAGCGCCAGGCCCTGCGCGAGCAGGCCACCCAGGCCGTGCTGCAGGTCCTCGAAGGCGTGGAAAAGGAAGTGGCCGAAGGCCATGGCAAGGCCAGCAGCAGCGCGGCCACCGCCCTGCGCCAGGTGCTCAAGGCGCATGGCCGCCACCTCGATCCGGCGCTCGATGCGCGCGTGCACCAGGCGCTCACGGCGGCCGGTGAGCTCGAGGGCTGGCAGCGCTGGCGCGCCGACCAGTTGCGCCAGGAACTGGTGAGCAAGGCCGAGGCCCTGCTCGGCCCGGACAAGACGCCGACCCTGGGCGGACGCAAGATGCAGGAGGCGCTGCGCCAGCTGCGCGAAGCCTGGAAGCAGACCGACCAGGGCGGCCTGCCCAACCACGGGCTGTGGAAGAAGTTTGATGCCGCCTGCAACGAGGCCTATAAGGCGGTGCAGGCCTGGCTCGACCAGCTCAAGCAGGAAACGGCGGCGCAAAAGTCGCTGCGCCTGCAGCTGATCGAGGAGGTCAAGGCCTGGACCGAGGCCCAGGCCCAAGACAGCGACTGGCGCGCACAGGCGCGCGCCGTTCACCAGTTTTCCGAGCGCTGGCGCGCTGCCGGGCATCTGAGTGAAAAAGCCTATGCCGAGCTGCAGCCGCAATGGAAGGCGGCCATCCATGCTGCGGCCCTGCGCCTGGAGTCGGCGCAAAAGGACAGCACGCAGCGCCGCCACGCCATGATCGAAGAGGCGCGCGCGCTCGGCGCGGCGCCGACCCTGCGCATCGACGCCGTCAAGGCGCTTCAGCAGCGCTGGCAGCAAGAAGCCCAGGCCGTGCCGCTGGACCGCAAGAGCGAGCAAAAGCTGTGGGAGGTGTTCCGTCAGCCGATCGACGAGGCCTTCCAGCGCAAGGGCGCGGTGCGCAGCCAGCCGCAGACCCCACTGAGCGCGCGTGACCAGGCGGTGCTTGAGGCCGCGCAGGCCTTGGAGGCCGCCAACGCCTCGGGCGATGCGCAGCGCATCCGCCAGGCCATGGCCGCGCTGGATGCCGCGCTGCAAGGCCAGGCCGAAGCGGCCGCCAGCCCGGCGCCCGTGGCCACGGGCGCCGAGGCCATGCCGCCAGCCCAGGCCGGTGCGCCAGCGGCCGCGGCCGAGCCGGGCCAAGCGCCTGAAGTGCCCGAAGCGGCGGCCCAGGCCGCCCCTGCACCCAAGCCGCCGCGGCCCGTGGTCGCGGTGCGCGGCGACGACCGGCCCGGCCAGAAAAAGGCCGAGCCCGCGCCCGCGCGCGGCCCCCGCCGCGAGGCCCGCCCGGGCGAGCGCGAGCGTTTTGGCCGCGAGGGCCGGCGTGAGGGCGAGCGTGGCTGGGGCCGCGATGAGCGGCGCGAAGAGCGCGGGCCGCGCCTGGCCGATGCCGCTTTCCGTGCCCAGCGCGAGGCGCGCGAGCACGCCGAACAGGCGCTGCGCAAACTCGCCGCGCAAGCCCATGGTGAAACCCTGGTGCGTTTGCTCGAGGCCTGGAAGGCGCGCGCGCCCGAAGCCCTGCCGCCCGCCCAGGAGCTTGGCAAGGCGGTGCCCTCGGCCGTGCGCCAGGGCTGGAGCCAGGCCCTGGCCCAGCCGGCACAGGCGAACGCGGCGGAGTCCCTGCTGCGCCTGGAGATGGCGGCCGAAGTGCCCACCCCGGCCGAGCACCTGGAGGCGCGCCGTGCCCTGCAGCTGCAGTTGCTCACGCGTCGCCACGAAGCCGGTCCGGCCCAGACCTGGGGCCAGGATGTGGCCCAGGTGCTGGCCAGCGTGCACGACGAGGCCAGCGCACGCCGCCTGCAAAACGCGCTCAAGCAGCTGCTGCGGCGCTGACCTGCAGCGGTCGACCAGGGGCCTGCGGGCCCCTTTTTTTCAGGCTTGGACGGCCGAGCTCAGGCCGCGTGCACCGGCAGCCGCTCGCTGCGGCCGTCGGCGTACAGCCTCAGCACTTGCGCGCGCGGGCTTTGGGCACCGATGTGCCAGTCGCTGAGCACCTGGCGGCGGGCGGGGGGCAGGCCGTCCACCGCATGGTCGGCCGGGCGGTGGGTGTGGCCATGGATCAAGAGCGAAGCGCCGCTGGCCTGCAGCCAGTCGCGCGTCATGGCGGGATCGGCGTCGGCGAAATAGGCCACGCTCTGGTTGTGCGCCTCGCTTTGCGCGCGCATGGCCTGCGCCAGCGCCAGGCGCTCGGCCAAGGGGCGGGCCAGGAATTCGCTTTGCCAGGCCGGGGTGCGCGAGACCGCGCGAAAGCGCTGGTAGGCCTGGTCGTCCAGGCACAGCGCGTCGCCGTGGCTGAGCAGCACGCGCTGCGCGCCCCAGCGCAGCAGCGTGGGGTCTTGCAGCGGCAGCAGACCGCAATCCTTCATGAAATGCGGGCCGACGAGGAAGTCGCGGTTGCCGGGCATGAAGCCCACCGTCATGCGCGCGCTGGCTTGGCGCAGCACCTGGGCGCAGGCCTGCAAAAAAGGGTCGGCGGCCACGGCGTCGTCACCGACCCAGACCTCGAACACATCGCCCAGCAGCAGCACCGCATCGGCCGGGGTGGCGGCCATGTGGGCGCGCCAGGCCTCGAAGGTGGCGGGCTCGCTCGCCTGCAGGTGCAGGTCGGAAACCAGGTCCACGGCCTGCCAGGCGGCGGGCGCGTTGAACGTGCCGAAGGGGCACGGCTTGGCCGTGGACGCCATGGGGCGCCGATCAGAGGGCGACGGCTTTTTCAATGACGACGTCTTCCTTGGGCACGTCGTCATGGAAGCCGTTGCGGCCGGTCTTCACGCCGCGGATTTGGTCGACGATCTCGGTGCCCTTGACGACCTTGCCGAACACCGCATAGCCCCAGCCCTGCAGCGAGGGCGCGGTGTGGTTGAGGAAGGCGTTGTCGGCCACGTTGATGAAGAACTGCGCGGTGGCCGAGTGCGGCGCCTGGGTGCGGGCCATGGCCACGGTGTATTTGTCGTTCTTGAGGCCGTTGTTGGCTTCGTTGTCGATCGGGGCGTCGGTGGGCTTTTGCGTCATGCCGGGCTCGAAACCGCCGCCCTGGACCATGAAGCCATCGATCACGCGGTGGAAGATGGTGTTGTTGTAGTGGCCCTTGTTCACATAGGCCAGGAAGTTTTCGGTCGACTTGGGTGCCTTGTCGGCGTCGAGTTCGAGCGTGATCACGCCCATGCCGGTGATGTGGAGTTCGACTTGCGGGTTGCTCATGGTGTCTCTCAGGGAAGCAGGGTGATGGATTGGATGATGACCGGGTTCTGCGGCACATCGCTCGGGAAGGGGCCGCCGCTGCCGGTGGGCGTCTGGCGGATTTTCTGGACCACGTCCATGCCGGACGTGACTTTGCCAAAAACGGTGTAGCCGAAGAGCTGCGGCGCGTTCAAGAGCTGGCTGCGCGGCACGTTTTCATAGACCCGGCCCTGGTAGTCGAAGCGCTTGACCGGATCGCCTTCGGGGATGGGCGTGGGGTCGAGGAAGGCGTTGTCGACCACGTTGATGAAGAACTGCGCGCTGGCCGAGTGCGGGTCATTGGTGCGGGCCATGGCCAGCGTGCCGGTGGTGTTTTTGAGGCCCGCGGCCAGCGCCGCGCGGCCTTCGTGCTGGATGGGCGAGCGCGTGGGCTTTTGCTGGTATTTGGCGTCGAAGCCACCGCCTTGCACCATGAAGTTGGCGATCACGCGGTGAAAGACGGTGCCGTCGTAGTGCTTGTCGCGCACGTATTGCAGGAAGTTGGCCACGGTGCGCGGCGCCTTGTCGGCATAGAGCTCGGCCTCGATCACGCCGAGGTTGGTGCTGATCTGCACCCGCGGCGTGTTTTGCGCCTGGGCGCCCAGCAGCGCGGCCAGCAGGCCGAGGCCGATCAGTGTGTGCAGGCAGGTGCGCAGAAAAAAGCGTTTCATCGTCAACTCCGCAAAGGGCTCAGCGCGGCAGCAGCGGCGCGAGGGCCTCGGCCTTGCGCGCGGCGCTGGGCGAGGGCTGGGTGGTGCGCGCGGCGCGCTGGTAGGCCTGTCGCGCCAGGCTCAGGTGCAGGTCGCCCAGGTTTTCCAGCGCCTGGGTGTAGTCCGGACGCGCCTGCAGCGCGCGCTGCAGGCCCTCGAGCGCTTCCTGCAAACGGCCTTCGCGGGCGTGCAGCACGGCCAGATTGTTGTGCGGCTCGGGCAGTTCGGGGTATTCCTGCGTCAGCGCCTGCAGTGTCTCGCGCGCCTGCTCGTGTTGGCCACGGGCTTCCTGGATGCGGCTGCGCAGCAGGCGCATCTGCGGGTCCTGGGGGCGCTCTTGCAGGTGTTTGGCGCTGAGTTGTTCGGCCCGTTCGAGTTGGCCGTTGCGCAGCAGGCGCTCGACATCGTCGTAAACATCGGCGCGCGCCAGCAGCGGCAGGCCCACCAGGCTCCACAGCAACAACAGCAAGGCGGTGCGGACGGTGGGGGTGGACATGGCAGGCGGGCTGGGGCGTGGGGCTGGCGCCAACGCAAAAGGGTGGGCGGCTATACTGCGGTTCATTGTAGCGGAGCGCCCGAGTCGCAGCCTTCGCCTTGCCCCTGGCCGGCAACCGTTTTGCCACCGCCGTTTTCCCAGTGTGTCCGTTCTCTGTGCGCAGCCTTTGGCGCTGCCCGCAGGGTCGGCTGTTCGATGATCGTGAGTTCATGAGCCTGCGCATTTACAACACGCTCAGCCGTCAAATGTCCGCGTTTTCTCCGGCCGAGCCGGGCCATGTGCGCATGTATGTCTGCGGCATGACGGTCTACGACCTGTGCCACCTGGGCCATGCGCGCTCGATGATCGCCTTCGACGTGGTGCAGCGCTGGCTCAAGGCCAGCGGTCTGCGCGTCACCTACGTGCGCAACATCACCGACATCGACGACAAGATCATCCAGCGTGCTTTGCACAACGGCGAGACCATCCGCCAGCTGACCGACCGCATGATCGAGGCGCTGCACCAGGACGCCGATGCGCTGGGCATCGAGCGCCCGCAGCACGAGCCGCGCGCCACCGACTACGTGCCACAGATGCTGTCCATGATCGGGACGCTCGAGCAAAAGGGCCTGGCCTACCGCGCGGCCAATGGCGACGTCAATTACGCGGTGCGCAAGTTCCCGGCTTATGGCCAGCTTTCGGGCAAATCGCTGGACGAGCTCAACGCCGGCGAGCGTGTGGCCGTGGAGTCGGGCAAGCACGACCCGCTGGATTTCGTGCTCTGGAAATCGGCCAAGCCGAGCGAGCCGGAGGACTGCAAGTGGGACAGCGCCTACGGCCAGGGCCGCCCCGGCTGGCACATCGAGTGCTCGGCCATGAGCTGCGAGCTGCTGGGCGAAACCTTCGACATCCACGGTGGCGGCGCCGACCTGCAGTTCCCGCACCACGAAAACGAGATCGCGCAAAGCCAGGGCGCGCTGGGCGAGGGCACGTTTGCGCGCACCTGGATGCACAACGGCTTCATCAATGTCGACAACGAGAAGATGTCCAAGAGCCTGGGCAACTTCTTCACCATCCGCGATGTGCTCAAGGCGTTCGACGCGGAAACCGTGCGCTTCTTCGTGGTGCGCAGCCACTACCGCAGCCCGCTGAACTACAGCGATGTGCACCTGCAAGACGCCAAGGGCGCGCTGCGGCGCCTCTACACCGCCCTGCAGGCGGTGACGCCAGCGGACCTGCGCATCGACTGGACCAACCCCTTTGCCGCGCGCTTCAAGGCCGCGATGGACGAGGACTTCGGCACGCCCGAGGCGGTGGCGGTGCTGTTCGAGCTGGCCAGCGAGGTCAACCGCACGCATTCGACCGAACTCGCGGGCCTGCTCAAGGCGCTGGGCGGTGTGCTGGGCCTGTTGCAAAGCGAGCCCACCGCCTACCTGCAGTCGGGCGCGGGCCTCGATGAAGCGGCCATACAGGCGCAGATCCAGGCGCGTGCCGATGCCAAGGCCGCCAAGAACTTTGCCGAGGCCGACCGCATCCGCAACGACTTGCTGGCGCGCGGCATCGTGCTCAAGGACTCGGCCACCGGCACCACCTGGGAGGCCAAGGCGTGAGCCCGGTCACCCCCGCTTACTGGTCCGAGGCTTGCGCGCATCTGGCGCGCAAGGACCGGGTGATGAAGAAAATCATCCCCCAGTTCGGCGATGTGATGCTGGAGTCGCGCGGTGACGCCTTCGTCACGCTGGCACGTTCCATCGTGGGCCAGCAAATTTCGGTCAAGGCCGCACAGTCGGTGTGGGACCGTTTCGCCGCGCTCTCGCGCAAGCTCACGCCGGCCGGTGTGCTCAAGCTCAAGGTCGACGACATGCGCGCGGCCGGCCTGTCGGCGCGCAAGGTGGAATACCTGGTCGATCTGGCCCTGCATTTCGACTCGGGCGCGGTGCACGTCAAGCAGTGGCAGGGCATGGACGACGAGGCCATCATCGCCGAGCTGGTGGCGATCCGCGGCATTGGCCGCTGGACGGCCGAGATGTTCCTGATCTTCCACCTGATGCGGCCCAATGTGCTGCCGCTCGACGATGTGGGTCTGATCAACGGCATCAGCCGCAACTACTTTTCGGGCGAACCCGTCAGCCGCAGCGATGCGCGCGAGGTCGCCCAGGCCTGGCAACCGTATTGCACGGTGGCCACTTGGTATATTTGGCGGTCGCTGGACCCGCTGCCCGTGGCTTATTGAGCCGGGGCTTTCGCGGTCCGTCCGCATGCATTGAGGAGAAAAACTTGGCCAAACGCACGTTTCTCGATTTCGAGCAACCCATTGCCGAACTCGAAGCCAAGATCGAAGAGCTGCGCTATGTGCAGAGCGAGTCGGCGGTCGACATCACCGACGAGATCGACCAGCTGAGCAAGAAAAGCCAGCAGCTGACCAAAGACATCTACAGCGATCTGACGCCCTGGCAGATCACCAAGATCGCGCGCCACCCCGAGCGCCCCTACACGCTCGACTACGTCAACGCGCTGTTCACCGACTTCGTCGAGATGCACGGCGACCGCCATTTCTCGGATGACCAGTCGATCGTGGGCGGCTTGGCCCGCTTCAACGGCCAGCCCTGCATGGTGCTGGGCCACCAAAAAGGCCGCGACACCAAGGAGCGTGCGCTGCGCAACTTCGGCATGAGCAAGCCCGAGGGTTACCGCAAGGCGCTGCGCCTGATGAAGACCGCCGAGAAGTTCAAGCTGCCCGTCTTCACCTTCGTCGACACGCCCGGTGCCTACCCCGGCATCGACGCCGAGGAGCGCGGTCAGTCCGAAGCGATCGGCCGCAACATCTTCGAGATGGCCCAGCTCGAGGTACCGATCATCACCACCATCATCGGCGAAGGCGGCTCGGGCGGCGCGCTCGCGATTTCGGTGGCCGACCAGGTGCTGATGCTGCAGTACTCGGTGTACTCGGTGATCAGCCCCGAGGGCTGCGCGTCCATCCTCTGGAAGACCGGCGAGAAGGCCGAGCTGGCCGCCGAAGCCCTGGGCATCACCGCGCACCGCCTCAAGGCCCTGAACCTGGTCGACAAGATCGTCAGCGAGCCCGTGGGCGGCGCCCACCGTGACCACGAGCAGATGATGGCCTTCCTCAAGCGCGCACTGGCCGACGCCGTGCGTCAGGTCTCGGACCTGAAGCCCAAGGAACTGCTGGACCGCCGCTACGAGCGCCTGCAAAGCTACGGCCGCTTCACCGACACCAAGGCCAAATAAGCCTTTTCGCGCGTTCGCGCACAGCCCATGCCCCTGACCCCGGACCAGGCCCTGGCGGATTTCCGCCCGGGCCTTCCTTTGGCGGTGGCGCTGTCCGGTGGCGCCGACTCCACCGCCTTGCTGCTGGCCTGCGCCGAGCGCTGGCCCGGCCAGGTGCGGGCGGTGCATGTGCACCATGGCCTGCAGGCGGCGGCCGATGGGTTTGAGGCCTTTTGTGTGGCGCTGTGCGAACGCCTGCAGCTGCCCCTTGCCGTGTGCCGCGTCGACGCGCGCGCCAATGCGGGGCAGAGCCCCGAAGACGCGGCGCGTCAGGCGCGCTATGCGGCGATCGCCCAGACCGTGCACAGCCGCTGGGGCCATCAGGTGCAAGACGTGGCCCTGGCCCAGCACGCCGATGACCAGGTCGAGACGCTCTTGATCGCCCTCTCGCGCGGCAGTGGCCTGCCGGGCCTGGCAGGCATGCCGGCGCAATTTGAGCGCCTGGGCTTGCGCTGGCACCGACCCTGGCTGGCGGTGGCGGGCGCCGACCTGCGCGAGCGGCTGCGCGCGCGCGGCGAGCCCTGGGTCGAGGACCCGACGAATGCCGACCCGCAGTTCACGCGCAACCGCGTGCGCGCACAGGTGCTGCCGGCGCTGGACGCGGCCTTGCCCAGCTTTCGCGACACCTTTGCACGCAGCATGCGCCATGCGGCCGAGGCGCAGTCGTTGCTCGATGCGCTGGCCGAGCAGGACCTGGCGCAAGTCGGCGTGCCGCCCGCCATCGTCGCCTTGCAGGCACTGCCAGCCGCGCGCCAGGCCCTGGTGCTGCGCCACTGGTTGCGGCACGCGCACGGCACCACACCCAGCGCGGCCCAGCTGCGCGAGTTGCAGGCCCAGCTGGTCGACTGCACCACGCGCGGGCACCGCCTGGAGTTGCGTGTGGGCGCCGGGCAGGTGCTGCGCGAAGGCGCGCACCTGCGCTGGAGGGCCGGCTGAGCGCCTCGCGCAGGCCGAGGACGCCAGGCCGATTGCTACAATCAGCGGGTTTTGCCGGGCCTGTCGCCCGCGCAAGCCAAGCGCAGCCCGCCACTGCGGTGCGGGCTCCGATTTTTCACGACAACGACACCCCATGGCTTTGATTGTTCACAAATACGGCGGCACCTCGATGGGCTCGACCGAGCGCATCCGCAACGTCGCCAAGCGCGTGGCCAAATGGGCGCGCGCCGGCCACCAGATGGTGGTCGTGCCCAGCGCCATGAGCGGCGAAACCAACCGCCTGCTGGGCCTGGCCAAGGAACTGGCCCCCGCCAAGGCCGACAGCGCCTACCACCGCGAACTCGACATGCTGGCCTCGACCGGCGAACAGGCTTCGTCGGCGCTGCTGGCCATTGCGCTGCAGGCCGAAGGCATGCCGTCCGTCAGCTACGCCGGCTGGCAGGTCGCCATCAAGACCAACGACGCCTACACCAAGGCCCGCATCGAGTCTATTGACGACGAGCGCGTGCGCGCCGATCTGGCTGCCGGCAAGGTCGTGATCATCACCGGCTTCCAGGGGGTGGACGACACCGGCAACATCACCACGCTGGGCCGTGGCGGCTCCGACACTTCTGCCGTGGCTGTGGCCGCAGCCATGAAGGCCGACGAATGCCTGATCTACACCGATGTCGACGGCGTCTACACCACCGACCCGCG
>JACCEA011327236.1_pt1 | contig 12287 bp, 9 predicted proteins | sample 7449851 | NCBI WGS metagenome assembly JACCEA01 (sample SAMN15323453, study PRJNA562643) | freshwater metagenome | isolation source: river surface water | place: USA:Blue River Watershed | collected 2017-08-18 | reverse complement strand
GCGGTCCGGACGGGACTCGAACCCGCGACCCCATGCGTGACAGGCATGTATTCTAACCAACTGAACTACCGGACCGTGGTTTAGGGTGGTGCAAAAATACAATCACATTGTGTTTCTGCAAACTTTTTTTTAAAATTTTCTTGTTTATCCTACAAATGAAGCCATTTCTTTCGGCTAACCTTTCCGTTATCAATCACTTCAATGAAATAAACCCCAGAAGAAAAATTGTCCAAAACAATTTCAGTTTGCCCTGCACGTACACCCATCTCCCGAACAATCGCCCCCATTCCGTTCATCACCCTTAAAGATTTTGAGCCCATACCCGAAAAAGCTACCGTTAATGAACCATTGGAAGAAGGATTCGGATAAACCATCCATTCTGCATCATCATCCGTTTCTTGGGTCCCAATGCCGTAACCCCTGCTCGCTACGAAATCAGTGTAACTTGAAAAAATGCCGCAATAATCGTTTGGATTGAACGGACGTATTCTCCAGAAATAGGTGCGCCCTTCCGTTAACCTCCAACCCGTGTACAAATACGTAGTGTCGTTCACCACGGTTTCAAAAACAGGATTCGTAAACGCGGTCGAAGAACTGATTTGAAGTAAATACTGACTCGCATTGGGCGTAGAAGTCCATCGGAAACGAGCAAAATTCCGCGGAATGTTCACCGTGCCAGCAGGAGGATAAACCCCAACACTCGACATGGTTCCCTTCTTCGGATTCATTGGAGCTGGCCATACCGAGAAATTAGCCCTGAAATTATCCAAGGTGTAACGCATGGTACTTACTTGCTGATTTGAAAAACGGTACTGACAAGCATCACTGGAATAACTCATGTACAAGGTTTCGTCGGGACGAAATACGTCTCCGTTAAAATCGCGTTGGGAACCTCGATAGGGACACGGCCAGCGGTTGCCAATAAAATCTGCTTCCGTATCGCAAAAGCGATCACCAGCCGTACCGCAATTGGCGCGACGACGTCCATTGGTGGTGTCGTTCGGATTACGTGTAACCAATTCACTTCCCGGTGAGGACGGAAAACCAGAAGTCCCATCAAAAGGGTGGGGGAGTGCCAAATAGTGTCCCATTTCGTGGGTTAAAGTCGTTCCTTCAACACAGCCTGTACTCAATACAATTCCACCTTTTGCTCTAGAATTTGGCCCTGGTCCTGTTCCCGGGAAATAGGCATATCCGCAAAGGCCTAAAGCAGAAATATCGCAAATGTATAAATTACATACGTCGTTTCGGTTATAGCCCAACATCATTTGATCTGCAACGGTTTGATCGGAAATACTGTAATAAACCGAGTTGAAAATGGGCTGAGGAGGCTCAATCATGTAGAAACGAATGTTTGTAGAATCGTAACGATTGTTCAATTCACAAAGCATATTTAAAATCCGGGTGTTGTTCACGATCCCAGATCCGTCGTTATTGGCAACTGCAAATATTTTCAACGGGACATATTTGAGATTTTCAGGATTGGGGTAATTCCATCGCAAACTGGTATCGATTGCGTCGATCATTTCCCAATACGATGCCGTTGGAATTGTACCACAATTGCGATTATCAAGGTTTTGGGCGTTCAAAAAAGACGTGGCAAATAACAAAAAGCCAACAAACAAATTTCTCATGCTTCAAAAATAAGCGAAAACCTAGAAAATGCGTGATTTGAGGAATGGAATTATTTCAATTGGGAAGAAATTACATTTCCTCTGCATCAACCCGTTCAGCGTGATGGACTCCTTTTACCTGCATCAGCTTCCGAATAATTTGATTGATGATGGAAGTGTCTTTCGCATACAAGAAAATGGTGCCATCAAAGGTGCCATCGTGAGAGAAAATCTTCATGGAACGCATGTTGATTTTGAAATCGCTGGTAACAACTTTGGTAATGCCTTGAATGATTCCAATTTCGTCAATTCCTTCAACCCGAATTCCAACCAAGAACAAGATTTCTTGACTGCTTCCCCATTTCGATTTTACTACTTTGTAACCAAACTTTGCCAAAAGGGAAGGTGCGTGATCGCAGTTTACCCGGTGCACTTCAATGTAATCGGTTCCGATAAATCCAAAAATATTATCTCCTGGAATGGGATGGCAACAACTAGCTAAACGGTACTCCAAGCGAGAAATGGTATCGTCCAATACCAACAAATCGTCGTTAACTCCTTTGTTGGAATTGATGAACGCTTCAAAATTTTCCGTAGCCTTGGTCGAAATTTCTTTTTTGTTTTTTCCCCTTTGTTTGATGGATTTTTTGATATCTTCAGGAGTGATTTGTCCTTCAGAAAGCTTTTGATAGAATTCTAAAGTTGTGGTAGTTCCCAACCGATTTTGAAGAAAAAGCAACAAATGTTCGTCCATTTCAACCTTCAACTGACGAAGAATGGCCAACAATTTTTCATGTCCACGGGTCGATAGTTCCTGAGCTTTTTCTTTTAGGAAGTTTTTGATGTTGGATTTCGCGCGGTGGGTTTTAACGAAATTCAACCAATCGTAACTGGGTTCTTGAATGTTTGACGTTAAGATTTCAACCTGATCTCCAGTGTGCAAGACGTGGCTGAGTGGAACCAATTTGTGGTTAATTTTTGCCCCGATGCATTTCATTCCAATTTGCGTGTGAATTTCAAAAGCAAAATCGAGGGCCGTCGTTCCTTGGGGCATAGTGATTAAATCACCCTTGGGCGTAAAAACAAAAATGTCGTGAGCGAACAAATTGGTTTTGAAATCGTCGATGAATTCCAAAGCATTTGGAGAAGGATCTTCGAGAACCTGCCGCACCTTGTTCAACCAATCTTCAAAAGCACGATCGGCCGCCGCTGCTCCGGTGTCTTTGTACTTCCAATGGGCGGCCAATCCTTTTTCAGCCACCTCGTCCATGCGTTTGCTGCGAATTTGCACTTCTACCCAGCGTCCTTTCGGCGTCATGACCGTGGTGTGGATGGACTCGTATCCGTTGCTTTTGGGAACAGTAATCCAATCTCTAGTGCGTTTGGGGTTGGGCGTGTACAAATCGGTAATTAGAGAATAAACCCGTAAACAATCTGCTTTTTCGGTATCTAAGGGAGCATCTAAAATGATTCGAATGGCAAAAATGTCGTAAACCTGATCAAATGAAATGTTTTGTTTGATGATTTTTTGTCGGATGGAATACACCGATTTCATTCGCGCTTTGATTTGATAGGTAAATCCCATTTGATCCAGTTGTTTTTTTACCGGATCGGTCACGTAACGAATGAAACGATCACGGGCCTTTTTTGAGTCGGCCAGTTTCATTTCAATATCCTTGTATATTTCGGGCTGGGTGTATTTAAGAGATAAATCTTCCAGTTCCGATTTGATGTTGAATAATCCTAATCGATGGGCGAGGGGAGCGTAAACGTAAGAAGTCTCTGAGCAAATTTTTAGCTGTTTCTCTTTGGCCATGGATCCGAGGGTTCGCATGTTGTGTAGTCGATCGGCAATTTTGATCAACACCACCCGGACGTCATCGGCCATGGTGAGCAACATCTTTTTAAAATTTTCTGCCTGTTTACTTACCGTTTGTTCTGAAAATTCGGAAATTTTGGTCAGGCCATCCACAATTTTAGCTACCGTTTTTCCGAATTCCATTTCCAAATCTTTCAGTGAAATATCAGTACCTTCCACCACATCGTGCAATAATGCAGCGATGATGGAGGTGGTACCGAGGCCCAATTCTTTGGAAACAATTTTGGCAACAGCCATGGGATGGAGAATATAAGGCTCTCCACTTTTCCGACGCATTTCTTTATGAGCGTCGGCGGCCATTTCAAAAGCTTTTCGAATTTGCTTTCTTTCGGCAACGGTGGTATTCGAACGGCAACTGCGCAACAGATCGGAGTAGGCCGAGAGGATGATTTTTTTTTCTTTATTTTCGTCGAAGGGTGGCATGATGCAAATTTAGTCACTATATTTGCACCCCGTTAAGGTTTTCTTTAACGGAATGCGGGTGTGGCGTAATTGGTAGCCGCGCTAGACTTAGGATCTAGTGCTTCACGGCGTGGGGGTTCGAGTCCCTCCACCCGCACTAATCGGGCCCTGAAAACAGGGCCCTTGTTATTTAAGTACAAAATTTTAGAATTGTGAATATTCAACTTATCGACTCAGGAAATCTGGAAAAGAAGTTAACCATTACTTTGGAACCTGCTGATTATCAACCTGCTTACGAAAGCGGTTTAAAGAAATTGAAAAATACGGTAGCCATGCCCGGATTCCGAAAAGGGATGGTACCTGCCGGCATGGTTAAGAAAATGTACGGCACCCAAGTTCTCTTGGATGAGTTGAACAAAGTGGTTCAAAATTCGGTGGATCAGTATTTGAACGAAAACCAAATTAAATTTTTTGGTGGTCCAATGCCGGATAGCATGTTGGATGGCGAAATCACAGCCGACCGAACTTATGAACTATCGTTCTCTTTGGGAATTCAACCTGAAATTAAAGCTGATTTTCCTTCGTCTCAATCTAGATATAAATTGATTCCCGCAGAATCTACCATTCAAGAGTACGTTGAAAATCTTCAAAAACAACATTTCCACGGTTCTTATCCTGAAATTGCTGAAGCCGATGATACCATTTTCGCCGGTTTAAAGCAATTGGATGAAAATAACAATCCGATGGAAGGTGGATTGCTTTCTTTTTGTTCTTTCAAGCCATCGGAATTGAAGGATAAAAAATTGGTGAAAGAATTTACCGGTGCTGTTAAAGGTCATGTAACCGTAGCTGATTTGGTGGCTATGTTTGGTTCGGTGGAAGCCGCTGCTGAAAAAATGCAGAAAGGTGGTGAACAATTGGCCGAGATTGGTTCAACCATGGAATTAACTATTCGCTCCATTTTGCGTGAAGGTTTGCATGAAATCAATCAGGAATTATTCGATCACGTTTATGGTGAAGGAGTCATTACGTCTGAAGAAGATTTCATGGCTCGAATCAAAGATGAAATTGGAGTTGGCATGGAAACCGAAGCCAACGCACATTTTTTCCGAGAAGTATTTGAAGCCATCTACCAAAAAACTTCGTTTGAATTGCCAGAAGCTTTTCTTCAACGTTGGTTGAAAGAAAATTCAAAATCTGAAATCAAAGAAGGTGAATTCGATGCTTATTTCGAAGGTTTCAAAGAAGATATGCGTCGCAATTTGGTGTTGGAATCGCTTTTGGCAGCCAATAAAGTTCAAATTACTTACGACGATTTGAATCAAGAAGCCGAGCGTTATGTTCGTCAATATTTTGCGCAATACGGCATGATGGATTTGGAGCCAGGCATGTTGCGCAAACAAGCTGATGATTTGATGCAAAATGAGCGCTTTTACAACCAAGCCGTTGAAAATGCCAAGAATCGCTATTTCGCGGATTTGTGCATGAAATTCGTTCAGCCGGAAGATCAAGAAATTCCTTACGAAGAGTTCAAAAAATTAACCGAGTCTAAATAAATCTCCTTACTTTTGGATCATGGATTTTGGTAAAGAATTTAGAAATTATGCGGTAAAGCATCAAGGCATTACCAGCTTGTATGTTGATCAATTTATCACGTCTTCGATTGTAGGAATGACTCCGAACGTCATTGAAGAACGTCCCATGAATATCGTTGCAATGGATGTATTCTCACGTTTGATGATGGATCGCATCATCTTCTTGGGAGTTCCCATTTACGATCAAGTGGCTAATATTGTTCAAGCTCAGTTGTTGTTCTTGGAAAGTACAGATTCTTCCCGCGACATTCAATTGTACATCAATAGCCCTGGAGGTTCGGTTTACGCAGGACTTGGCATCTACGATACCATGCAATTTGTTGCTCCTGATGTTGCCACGATTTGTACCGGTATGGCAGCTTCCATGGGTGCAGTTTTGATGTGTGCCGGAGTAAAAGGAAAACGTACAGCGCTTAAACACAGCCGAATCATGATTCACCAACCTTTGGGTGGAGCTCAAGGTCAGGCCAGTGATATCGAAATTACTCACCGGGAAATTCAAAAGCTCAAAAACGAATTGTACCAAATCATTGCCGATCACAGCGGTCAGCCTTTCGATAAGGTTTGGGCCGATTCAGATCGAGATTACTGGATGATTGCCCAGGAAGCCAAGGAATATGGCATGGTCGATGAAGTTCTCGAGCGAACCACGAAACGTTAATGTTCATTCGCCCCGCTCCAACGGGGCGATTCTTTTTTACGTCAATTTCTTATGTCAAAAAATAATGCTACGCATTGTTCATTCTGTGGACGAAGCAAAAACGAAACGGATTTACTGATTACTGGCATGGATGCTCATATTTGTGGCGATTGCATTGAGCAAGCCAGTAAAATCATTTTGGAAGAAAAGGTGGCTCATTCCGGAAAGGGAAAGAAAAAGAGTAAGCATCAAGATATTCCCAAACCAAAAGCCATCAAATTCTACCTTGACCAATACGTTATCGGTCAAGAAAAGGCCAAAAAAGTATTGTCGGTAGCGGTGTATAATCATTTGAAGCGTATTAGTCAATCAACTGAAAATCACGATGTAGAAATTGAAAAGTCGAATGTGCTTTTCATTGGCGAAACGGGAACAGGTAAAACTTTATTGGCTCGAACCATCGCCAAAATGTTAGATGTTCCGTTTTGTATCGCTGATGCTACCGTATTTACCGAAGCGGGATACGTAGGTGAAGATGTTGAAAGTATTTTAACTCGATTGCTTCAAGCGGCGGATTACGATTTGGAAGCAGCTGAGCGAGGTATCGTTTTCATTGATGAAATAGATAAAATTGCTCGAAAATCAGATAATCCATCCATCACTCGCGATGTTTCAGGAGAAGGGGTTCAGCAAGCTTTATTAAAAATGTTGGAAGGAACGGTGGTAAATGTACCACCTCAAGGGGGCAGAAAACACCCCGATCAAAAATACATTCAGGTGAACACTAAAAATGTGCTATTCATTTGTGGAGGAGCTTTCGACGGAATTGAAAAGCACATTGCCAAGCGGATGCGCACCCAAACCATTGGATTCAAATCAGAAGGCGATTTTCAATTGAAATCAAAAAAGCTCATCCAATACGCTTCTCACGCGGATGCGAAGGCTTTTGGCTTGATTCCGGAATTATTGGGTCGTTTACCGGTCATGGCCACCTTGCTTCCTTTGGATGAAGAAATTTTAATGAGAATTTTAACGGAACCTAAAAATGCTATCACCAAACAGTACCAAAAAATGTTTGAGATGGAAGGTTCAGAATTGGTATTTGAAGAAGGAGCACTTCAGTTTTTAGTGAAAAAATCACTTGAATTAAAACTAGGAGCCCGTGGTTTGCGTTCGATGTTAGAAGCCATACTTCTTGATTTGATGTTTGACCATCCTGAAGGTAAAACCATCATCACAGGCCAGTATGCCGAAGAGAAATTTAATCAGTCATCGTACGCACCTCTGAAATCTGCCAGTTAATGAACATTACCATTGTTAGTACCACCAGCCGAAACGGATCGAAAACCTTAGAACTATCGCATTTTGTACAAAGTTTATTCCTGAAAAAAGGAATTGAAGTAAAAATTTTAGATCTTAGGGATTTGCCGGAAGACTTTTTTACTTCTGTGTTGTATCATTCACCCAAATCTGATTCTTTTCAAGAAATTCAAGATGTGGTGACCGCTACAGATAAATTTTTATTCATCATTCCAGAATACAATTGTTCTTTTCCAGGAATTTTAAAGTCTTTTGTAGATGCCTTAGATTTCCCCAAAAGTTTTCGAGGTAAAAAAGGGGGAATGATTGGAATATCAGATGGAACTCAAGGTGCTACTGTAGCCATGAGTCATTTTTCTGACATCTTGAATTACCTAGGAATGACGTTAGTGCCCAGTCGACCACGATTGATTAACATTGGTCAACATTTTTACGATGGAACCATGCATCAAGAGATTTATTCCCAGCACATCGAAAAGACATTGAACGAGTTAATCGCTTTGTAACCAGCGTTTCGCTAAATTTTTAGTATTGAAATTTTCGAGCCACATTTCACTTTCGGGATGTGGCTTTTTCGTGATTGAAAGTTGGGACATCCATTGTGCGGCCCCATCCACATCGAGAGGAGATACCACGGTTGCGCAGGGGCCCGCAGTTTCTTCCAAACAACTTCCGGATGCTACCAAAAGCGGAGTGCCTGAGGCAATGCTTTCTAAAACAGGAATTCCGAATCCTTCAAATTTGCTGGGGTAACAACTTCCCAATGAAGACTGGTAAATGGCCGGTAAATCGGCAAAATTTGCGTTGTTCACAAAAATTACTTGATTGGAAATTCCCAATTCTTGTGCGAGTTTCTGCAAAAAATCTTGATATTTGGTCTTCTTTCCGAAGAAAGCTAAGGTCAAAACTGATCCGGATTTTTTCAGCGCCCGAATGGAAAGTTCGCCATTTTTTCGTTCCTCAACGGTCCCTACTTGTACCAAAAATTGATTAGGTTGGAGTCCGTATTTTTCACAAACTCCTTGTTTTTCATCTTCGGTCACTGCGGAATAAAACATGGCTTCGCAGTTTTGTCCAATAACGTCAATTTTTTGGGGATCGGTGTGAAAGAATTCGATGAGATCGTTTTTTGTTTGGGTAGAAACGCAAATGATTCGATCGGCTCTTTTGATGGTGCGAAGGGTTTTTATTTTGTAGATGGTTCGGTCGATCCACGGAAATAAATGCGGAAATCTGTACCAAATAACGTCGTGAATGGTCACCCAATAAGGAATTCCTTTGGGTTTGTGTCCAAGTGGCAATTCGTTGGATAATCCCCAATAAACGTCGCACCCATTCGTTGCTATTTCATCTGCAAAGCCGATGGTTCGTTTTAGATTTCCACCTTTTAGGAAAACCACATGAAATCGAGGGTGAGATAAAAATGAAGGGGCAAATTTTGGAGTTTTGGGAAGGTAACAAATGATGTGAAGCTCAGGATCTGCATCCAAAAGTGCTTGAATTACCAAACGAGAGTAATTCCCCAATCCGGAATGATTGAAGAATGCTCTTTTGCCATCCAACCCGATGATCATGGATTATACTTGAACCCCGTGATCCCGCAAAGCATCGTTCAGGGAGGTTTTTTTATCGGTACTTTCTTTTCGTTGACCAATGATCAAAGCGCAAGGAACTTGGTACGTACCAGCTTCAAATTCTTTGGGAATGCTACCGGGAATTACAACTGAACGGGGAGGTACATATCCTTTGTATTCAATGGCGTCTTTTGAAGTTACATCGATAATTTTGGTGCTGGCAGTAATGGTTACTCCTGCTCCTAAAACGGCTTCTTCACCGATAACCGCTCCTTCGACTACAATACAACGCGAACCGATGAAACAATTGTCTTCAATGATGACCGGAGTTGCCTGAACAGGTTCTAGAACTCCTCCAATTCCAACGCCACCAGAGAGGTGGACATTTTTTCCAATTTGAGCGCAAGATCCAACGGTGGCCCATGTGTCGACCATAGTTCCAGAATCAACGTAGGCTCCAATGTTCACATAGGATGGCATGAGGATGACTCCGGGAGCAACGAAACTTCCGTAACGAGCAACGGCATGTGGGACTACCCGAATTCCCAACTCAGCATAATTGGATTTTAATGCCATTTTATCGTGAAATTCCATCGGTCCTGCGTGAAGGGTTTCCATTTGCCGAATTCCAAAATAAAGGATGATTGCTTTTTTTACCCAATCGTGAGCTTTCCAATTTCCATTGATTTTTTCAGCGGTTCGAAGGCGACCTTTGTCCAATTCTTCGATGACCCATTCAATGGCTTGTTTTGTTTCTATTTCTTGAACAAGTACTCGGTTTTCCCAAGCATTTTCAATGATTTGTTGCATATTACAGGGCTGGAAATTGGTTAGGGTTAGATTCTGAAATTAATTCATAAATGGCTTCAACCACATCATCAACCGATGGTTTGGAGAAATAATCGCCGTCCGTGGCATAAGCAGGACGATGTTCTTTCGCGGTGATGGTTAAAGGTTTACTATCTAAGTATTGGTAACCGTTTTGTTCTTCTAAAACTTGTTGAAGGATAAAAGCACTTGCTCCTCCTGGAACATCTTCATCCAATACCACCAATCGATTGGTGTTTTTCAAAGATTCCACAATTTTGTGGTTAATATCAAACGGAATAAGGGTTTGAACGTCGATCAACTCAACGGAGATTCCAGCTTCTGCCAGGGTTTTTGCAGCATCTTGGGCAATTCGAACACAAGAACCATAAGTAACAAGGGTTACATCGGAACCATTGAGAATGGTTTCTGGTACGCCAAGGGGCAACGTAAATGCGGTGAAGTTATCGGGCATGCGCTCTTTTAAGCGGTAACCATTCAGGCATTCTACGACCAAGGCAGGAGCATCGCTCTTGAGAAGGGTATTATAGAATCCCATAGCTTGAACCATGTTTCGAGGAACGCAAACAAAAATTCCGCGCAAAGAATGAAGGATCATGCCCATGGGGCTACCAGAGTGCCAAACACCTTCAAGGCGGTGGCCACGAGTACGAATGATCAGAGGTGATTTTTGGCCACCGTAACTGCGGTAGTACATGGTTGCCAAATCATCGCTCATGATTTGCAAGGCATAAAGCAAATAATCGAGATATTGGATTTCGACTAGTGGGCGAAGTCCGCGCATCGCAGCTCCCAAGCCTTGACCTAAAATGGTCATTTCACGAATGCCTGTATCGGTCACTCGAAGTTCACCAAACTTATCTTGTAGGCCCATGAATCCTTGGTTTACGTCACCAATTTTTCCGACATCTTCGCCAATGGCAAAAAAATGGGGATGGGTTTCAAGGTAATGTTCGAAGGCTTTATTCAGCACTTCGTATCCATTTAGAGTAGGGGAGGAAGACGAGTATTCGGGTTTAACTTCAGGAACCAACAAAGGGTTTTCGGAAGTGTCGGAATACAATTTGGAGCTGAATTGATCGAACATGATGCTCTTTCGTTCATCCAACCATGCTTCCAGTGCAGCTCGATGCGGCGATGATTCCCCTCGGGTTTGGAACAAACTTTTTCGGATGGCATTGAAAATATCCTTTTGGATGGGATCAATGCTAGAAGTTAGAGCTTGTAAATTGGCCAGGATCAAATCTTTTTTAGGGGTTGAATCGGCCAATTGTTGAAGAAGAGCTGTTGCTTCTTTGAGGGGTTGATCTACGGTTTTACGGAAAGCCGCCCAAGCATCTTTCTGAGCTTTTTTCACGGTTTCAATGGCGGTTTTTTCGATTTCATCGAGTTGTTCATCGGTCGCCAATTGAACTTCAAGCATCCATTTTTTCATTTGGGCGATGCCATCGTATTCGGCTTCCCATTCCAAACGTTCTTTGGATTTGTAACGTTCGTGGGAGCCGGAAGTGGAGTGGCCTTGAGGCTGGGTTACTTCGGTGATGTGAAAAACAGCCGGGGTGTGGGTGGTTCGAATTTTATCGACTCCTTTTTGGTACATTTGAACCAAGGCGGGGTAGTCCCAACCTCGGGCGGTGTAAATATCAACACCGGTTTTTTCTTCGGTTGAGTTAAATCCGGAGAGGATTTCTCCCATGTTTTCTTTGGTGGTTTGGTATTTGGCCGGAACTGAAATTCCATACCCATCGTCCCAAACGTTTACGGCAAGAGGCACTTGAAGGACGCCTGCCGCATTGATGGTTTCCCAAAAATGTCCTTCTGATGCAGAAGCATTTCCGATGGTAACGAAGGAAACCTCATCTCCATTTTTCGAAAATTGAGTGAATGAATTTAATTCTGGAAGATTTCGGTAGAGTTTTGATGCATAGGCAATACCAAGAGAACGTCCCATTTGTCCAGCCGTTGGAGAAATATCGATGGTAGAATGATAATCGTCGGTTAGGTTTTTAAAAGAGCCATCTGAGTTGAGGAAACGGGTGCCGAAGTGTCCGTTCATCATTCGTCCGGCCGATGCGGGTTCGAGGTTTACATCGGGTACTGCGTAAAGTTGGGTGAAAAATTCAAAAACGTTGGACATTCCGAGAGCGAACATGAGGGTTTGGTCGCGGTAATAACCGGAACGTATATCGCCTTTTTTGAAAGCTTTGGATAGTGCTATTTGCGCAATTTCTTTCCCATCTCCAAAAATTCCGAATTTCGCTTTCCCGGTGAGCACTTCTTTTCTTCCAAGCAGTGAAGCTTGTCGACTTTCACAAGCGATTCGATAGTCATTTAAGATTTCTTTGCGGAAATCTTCTTCATTTTTTTGCAACTTTGCTTCCGTCATAACGTTTCAAAAAGATGCACAAAAATACGAAAATAATGCCCCGAATTCTT
>JACCEA011594612.1_pt1 | contig 12289 bp, 8 predicted proteins | sample 7449851 | NCBI WGS metagenome assembly JACCEA01 (sample SAMN15323453, study PRJNA562643) | freshwater metagenome | isolation source: river surface water | place: USA:Blue River Watershed | collected 2017-08-18 | reverse complement strand
GCCGTCGCGGTGAACGCAACGAACGCGGTGAGCGCAGCGATGCAGATCGCAATGACAAGAACGAACGCAGCGAGAACACCGAAACACGAGCCCCGCGTGAAAACGCTGGCAATCGCCGCGGTGGCGAACGCAACGAGCGCTCGGGTCAGCGAGGCGAACGTCGCGACAACGCCAACAACAGCCAATCTGCAGATGCAAGCAATGTCACGGCAGACGCTACAGAAAACACCGCAGATACCCGAAATGAAGGTCGCAACGAACGCGCGCCACGCGGTGAAGGTCGTCGTGAACGGGGTGAAGGTCGCCGCGAACGTAGCGAGCGACGCAGTCCAGATGGCAATCGTCAAAATGCATCATCAGACAATGCTGACAACATGTCAGCAAACCTGAATGACTCTGCAAATGTGCAAGCCAACACATCATCAGATGCCTCTTCTTCAGTGGATGAACGTGCTGATGGAACGCAAGCCGCACCAGAGCGCAGAGAGCGCCGCTCTCGCGATCGCTACGGCCGCGACCGCAGAGAACGCAGCGCCAATGCAGAAGGTACAGCAGAAGCCAACACCACAACTTCTGAAACAACTTCAGATGCACAGCGCAATCAAGAAGAGGCACCTGTTGCACGCTCTTATTTTGATCGTGCAGCCAGTACTTCGCCTGTCAACAATGCATCTGCGCCAGCTGAAAATACGCCAGGCAGCGCTCCGGCAACAGTTGCAGCAGCACCAACTACTGCAGCACCCGCAGCATCAGGCGCCACGTCTGCAGCAGCGCCTGCTTCTAGCAATGCAGCCAAGTCATTGCCCAAGGTTCAGGCCTATGAGCTTCCCATGGCCAGTCTGATTGCTGTGGCCGAAGGCTCTGGATTGCAATGGGTCAACTCTGACCCAGCAAAAATTGCACAAGTCCAAGCTGCCATTGCTGCAGAACCGAAACCCGTGCATGTGCCCAGAGAGCGCCCACCTGCAGTGGTATTTGACGAAGGCCCATTGGTCTTGGTTGAAACGCGCAAAGATTTGAGCAACATGAATCTGCCTTTCTAAAGGCTTCGGCAGCTACCAAAAAGGGACCCTCAGGTCCCTTTTTTTAATCCATGGCTGCTTTTTTCAAGGCCAGTAAGGCGGCTGGCAAATCTTCACGTTGCTCAGCCATATCTGCGTTGGCGCGCCATGCTTGTCGCCGCAGATGGGCGTCGTCAAGGGAAGCGGCGGCTTGCGCCAGCAACACTTGTGCTTTGCCCCAGAGTTGCCTTTTTTGACAAAGTCGCCCCGCCAAAAATTGCAACAACGCGTCTCGAGGATTGGCCTTTTGAGCTGCCTCGATGCGAATCAACCAGTCGCGCTCTTCAGGGCTGTCTTGGCCTGAAAAACTCAGATCAAAGATTTGAACCAATTTTGCCTGCTGCGCTTTTGACAGACTTGCGGGGTCATGCTGCAATTTGTTCCAAATCGGCTTCAGCCAAGTTCGCGCAACGACAGCATCGCCTTTTAAGTGAAGCCAATGCTGCGCAGCCTGAATGGCCAGATCAGTAGACTGACGTTGTGCCTCGCCCAAGCGGGCCCAAAGCCTTTGCATTTGTCCCAACTCATGCGTGTTGGCAATCAATTCAAAGACCAAACTGCGAACCATGCTGTCGGCAGCTTCTGCCTTGAAGGCCCTGTGTTTGATCAACAGCAAGGCTGTGTCCAAGGCTTGTGAAGGCTCACCTGCCAATCGGGCTGCTTTCAGCCGCAAACGCATGGCCAAAGTACGGCGAGATACGCCTTGAGGCAAACGGTCTAACCAGAGCAAACTATCTGACGCATTGCGATCGTCGAGCGCCCAACGCGCCGCGCGCAACATGGCACCTTCAACGAGCGACTGCCGAAGACCCGTTTGTCCTGTGATGGGCTCTTGCAGAGCCGCATCAAGGTGATGCTGTCTTGAGGACTTGTCTTGCAGTGCATGCGCCGATTCAGCGGCCAAAATATGGGCTACGCTTCTCAAGGCGCCAGCATGCTCCATGAGTTCGCCAGCCTCTGACAATGATTTTTCGCGCACCAACACCAACTCGGCCGATTTGCGAGCGCGCAAAAAACGCCCTTCCATGAACAGCGCCATACCGTCTAGCAACGCGGCATGCACTGCACGCTCCTTTTGCTGCAAGCGCCAACGTTTGGCCTGACGTGGCAATTCAAACAAAGCGGTCAGTGCGCGCTGGGCCCAATGCATCGTGAGCAAGACAACAACCAAGCCAAACAACACCAGGTTCAAAGACACATCGACACGATAAGGGGTCCAAAAAATGGACACTGTTCCAACATTGTTGGAAGCCAGCAAAGCGGATGCCACGGCAACCGCAAACAAACTCATCAACCAAAGAGCTGCGCGCATGGTGTTTACTTTCCAGCCGATGCTGTGGCCAGCGCTGCCAAGGAACCATCTAGGCGAGGAATGGGGCCACCCTTGCTCAAACCTTGTGCTTTTTCGAGCAACTGCAGTGCTTGGAGTGTTTTGCGTGCATTGGGATCAAAATATTTTTTGAGCGACACAGACACAGCTTGCAAGTCGGCTTTTGCGGCGTCGGTTTGGCGTGCCAACAAACTCAATCGTGCATTGAGCAATTTGAGTTTCAGATTTTCACGCAACAGAAAACCTTGCTCAGGGGCCAACAACGCCGCCTCGGGACTGTCAATGCGGCTGACACGCAACAAACCACGTGCCTCGACCATGACGCGCTCAAAAACCATTTTCCACCAGGGCACTGGGCTTGTGGTCTGTAGCGACTGAGGGTCGAGTGGCTTGCTGCTTGGGCTTTGGGGCCGCTGAAGTTCGATCACCAAAGGCAGCTCATCGGTCAGAGCAACCATCTCATCGAGAACCAACAACATGCCTGGGAGATCTGTGATTTGAGCGGATTTGACCAGCTCTAAATCGCGGTCAATGGCCCTTTGTATGGAGATCAATCGGGGATTGGAAGCGCGTTGCAATCTTTGCTGTGCTGTTTTTAAAACACCCAGCAAAGGCTCTAGGCTGCTGGTGAGTTGGGCTTGTTGCTGAGCCAACCTAAGAGACGACTCAATGTCTAAAACCAAGTTTTCATCGCGAGAACGAGACAAGGATTGAATTAACTCCTCCAGCTGAGTTCGTTGAAGGGCCGCCTCGCCAAGACGTGATTCCACCAACGCCATGCGAGCTGCGCTGTCCTTGACACTGTCTTGTGCCTGTTTGGCCCAGGCCTTGGCCTCTAACGACTGCTGCCCAGCATCAGCACTTTGCCTTGCCAACTGACCTTGAATGCGTGACAACTTCTCCCACAACAGGCCGCTGAAGACCATCGCCATAAGTGCAATGGCAATTGGCAACCAAACTGTCAACGAGCGACGTGCAGGCAAAACCGCCGGCCCGCTTGTCGGCGATGAAGGGGATGCGTCGGGTGCGACAGTATGTTGTTCAGAGCTCATGCCAGTGATTTTATAGATTCAAGCATTGAACGGATACCTGGCGGGGCAATAGAAATGTGCTGCCACCCCTCTTTTTGAGCCAAAAGCGCCATGCGCGGATGCGTCACCACAGCTTTGGCCTGGGACCAGTCCATGTCGGGGCACTGCACCATCAGGTTTTCGAGGGCAGCAGAACTGCTGAACAACCAAATGGCACCCGCCTGAGTCCAAGTTCTGACATGGTTGATTTGGCTCGCTGTGAGAACTGTGCCACGCCTGCGATACGCTGCAACAGCTGAGACTTCGACCTGCTGACTTTCAAGTTGTTGAACCAACCAATCGCGCCCAGCAATCTCCCCAGATTCATCAGCGCCACGAATGAACATGACGTGCATGCCCGCCTTGACCTGAGTCGATACGACCTCCCACAAGGCCTCTGAGTCCAATTGCGTAGCGGAGGGAGCGGGTTGGTCAATTTGATGCGAGGGTATGCCTTGTGCGTTAAGAGCTGCTGCAGTACCTGGGCCTGTACACCAAACGCGTGCGTTGCGCTTCACGTGATCAAGCCAATGGGGTTGATGTGCCAAAGCGGCCGCAAAAAAACGAACCGCATTGGCACTGACAAACATCAAGGCCTGACTTTTCAAAGCCATCTGACTGGCTTTGGCGGCATCCTCTGTGGACATCAAATCTGACAGGGTTAAAAGCGGTAACGAAATGGTTTCTAGACCCCCTTCACGCAACTGAGTCATCCAAGATGTTGCATCTTGCTCAGGTCGGGTCACAATGACCTGTGTCATGGAATGGGGCTTTTCTTGATTGAGCGACATGGCTTCGTTGCGCATGATGGAAGATCAGTGCGCGCCACCGCGCTTTAATTCGGCTGCGACCTCGATACCGATTGCCTCTGCCTCGATCAAGCTGTCGACAACACTCGACTTGGCCGCCGTAACAAGGTTGGTCGAGCCATCGGGGTCGCCCCAAGCGGCACGCAAACTCAACACCTTACCCTCTAAAGTTGCATGCGCAGCCAAGGGCATGGAACAACTGCCGCCCATGGTTCGGCTGACCGCTCGCTCGGCCGCAACTGCCAACCAAGAAGTTTTGTGAACCAGAGGTTCAAGTGCTTCGACCAAGTCGACACGCCCCTCGCAAATTTCAATGCCAAGCGCCCCTTGGCCGGCGGCCGGCAACATGTGCTCTGTGTCAAAAATATGCCGAATTCGATCAGAAAGCTTCAAACGTTTTAGCCCGGCAGCAGCCAAAACAATGCCGGCATATTGCCCTTCGTCCAACTTTCGCAAACGTGTATCCAAATTACCGCGCAATGGCTCAATTTTCAAATCGGGTCGCAATGCACGCAGCAATACTGTACGTCTGAGGCTGGACGTGCCAACCACGGCACCTTGCGGTAAATCCATCAGACTGGCGTACTGGCCAGACACCCAAGCATCGCGGGGGTCTTCGCGCAGCATGACGCAAGCCAATTCGAAGCCCTGCGGCATGTCCATGGGCACATCTTTGAGCGAATGAACCGCAATATCGGCTCGGCCCTCAGACAAGGCCACTTCAAGCTCTTTGACAAACAAGCCTTTGCCACCTACTTTGCTCAGGCTGCGGTCCAATATTTGATCGCCTTGCGTGGTCATACCCAGCAAATGAACCTCATAACCACGGGCTTGCAAGAGGGCCTGAACGTGTTCAGCTTGCCACATGGCCAAGCGGCTTTCGCGTGTGGCAATGACAATGGGGCGCTTGATGGACGTGACGTTTTGGGAGTTCAAACCAGTAACCTGTTCGTAATTTTTCAATCTCATCAAATGCTAGCATGTCACAAGCCCTATAAAAATGAGTCTCGTCATGCCAAACGCCACAATTCCGCCCCTGAAACGCCTTTCGCGCGACAATGAACGCCCATTGGTTGAGGACATCCGCTTGTTGGGTCGAATTTTGGGCGATGTGATTCGAGAGCAAGAGAGCGCAGAAATTTACGAGTTGATCGAAAAAATTCGCAAACTTTCTGTGGCATTTAGGCGGGATGCCGACCAAGAAGCCGACAAGGCTTTAAAGAAACTCCTGAAAGGCTTGTCAGGCGAGCATGCGGTTAGCGTGATTCGCGGATTTACTTACTTCAGTCACTTGGCCAATTTGGCAGAAGATCGTCATCACATTCGCCGACGCGCCATACACGAGCGGGTAGGAGACACGCAAGAGGGCAGCATTGAAGTCGCTTTACAAAGACTACGCTGGGCAGGCATCACACCCAAAATCATTTCGCAAACTTTGGCCCACAGTTTTGTCTCGCCAGTTTTAACGGCACACCCCACAGAGGTTCAGCGTCAGAGCATTTTGAGCGCCGAGCGAGACATTGCAGAGTTACTGAGAGAGCGCGACGAAATCAAAGCACGTGCGGCCGTGGTCAATGCCGCCAAAGATGCTTTATCGCCAAAAGAATTGGCAGTCAATGAGCAACGCATGCGTGCACGTGTAATGCAACTTTGGCAAACTCGCTTGCTGCGTTTTTCTAAGCTCACCGTGGCCGATGAAATTGAAAACTCATTGAGCTATTACGAGTCAACTTTTTTACGTGAAATTCCCAAAATTTATGCAGCTCTGGAAGAGGCCTTGGGAACTCATCCCGTGGCGCCTTTCTTGCGCATGGGCCAGTGGATTGGAGGCGATCGAGACGGCAACCCCAATGTCAATGCACAAACGCTTCAACACGCGCTCAAGCGTCAAGCAGATGTCGCCTTGCGCCACTACCTTACAGAGGTCCATTTCTTGGGGAGTGAGTTGTCTTTGTCAGCCATGCTGGTTGAGTTTCCACCTGCCATGAAAGCCCTGGCAGAAAAGTCGCCTGACACCAACGCACATCGAATCGACGAGCCCTACAGACGTGCACTCACTGGCATGTATGCACGCTTGGCTGCAACGCTCAAATCACTAACGGGTGGTGATGCTGCACGACACGCCGTAGAACCACAAAATCCCTACACAGATTCAGAAAGTTTTCTTGCTGATTTGAAAATCATACGAACCTCCTTAAATAGCCATCACGCAAAAGCTTTGGCGGCGCAAAGACTCGACCCTCTCATTCGCGCCGTCGAAGTGTTTGGCTTTCACTTGGCCACTGTTGATTTACGCCAGAGTTCTGATCAACATGAAAAAGTGGTCGACGAGTTGTTGGCCACGGCACGCATCGAGAAAAATTATGCTTCACTGGACGAAGCTAGCAAGCGTGCGGTGCTCGTGAAACTCTTAAACGACGCAAGGCCCTTGCGCATTCCGGGTGCCAACTACTCGGACCATGCTCAATCTGAGTTGTCTATTTTTGAAGAAGCTCGCTTGGCTCGGACTGCCTATGGAACTGAGGCCATTCGTCACTACATCATTAGCCACACCGAAACAGTCAGTGACTTGCTGGAAGTGTTGCTGCTTCAAAAAGAAGTTGGCTTGATGCGCGGCACTTTAGATGACAACGCCAGAGTCGACTTGATCGTGGTCCCTTTGTTCGAAACCATCGAAGACTTGCGCAACTCGGCAGGCATCATGCGTGAGTTCTATGCATTGCCTGGCATCGCCAATTTGATCCAACGCTCGGGTGCCGAGCAAGACATCATGTTGGGCTACTCCGACAGCAACAAAGATGGCGGTATCTTTACAAGCAACTGGGAGCTTTACCGAGCAGAGGTTGCTTTGGTTGAGGATTTTGAGCGACTGGCCAACAGTCACAACATCCAGTTGCGCATGTTCCATGGACGAGGCGGCACCGTGGGTCGCGGCGGGGGTCCAAGTTATCAAGCCATTTTGGCGCAACCACCAGGCACAGTTCGAGGCCAAATTCGCTTGACTGAGCAGGGTGAAGTGATTGGCTCCAAATATGCCAATCCTGAAATCGGCAGACGCAATTTAGAGACCTTGGTCGCAGCCACTTTGGAAGCCACCTTACTGCAGCCGACCAAGACTGCGCCACGTCATTTTTTAGAGACTGCAGCGCAACTTTCACAGGACAGCATGGACGCTTACCGTCATTTGGTCTACGAAACTGCAGGCTTCAACGACTACTTTTTTGGTGCCACGCCCATTCGTGAAATTGCAGAACTCAATATCGGTTCTCGTCCTGCATCGCGCAAAGCCAATCAAAAAATTGAAGATTTGCGAGCCATTCCATGGGGCTTCAGCTGGGGACAATGTCGCCTCACATTGCCAGGCTGGTATGGCTTTGGCTCGGCTGTCGAAAAGTTCTTAGACCGTCCCACCGACAAAGAACAGAAGGCAGCATTGGCGCTGCTGCAAAAAATGGTGAAGCAATGGCCATTCTTCAAAACATTGCTGTCCAACATGGACATGGTTTTGGCAAAAAGCGATTTGGCGCTGGCTTCCCGCTACAGTGAACTCGTATCGGATGCCAAGCTACGCAAGAGAATATTCAAGGCCATTGAAGCCGAGTGGCACAAAACGGCCGAAGCAATGAGCCTGTTAACAGGCGAAAAACACCGCTTGGCCAATAATCCGGCCTTGGCCCGCTCCATTCGGCACCGCTTTCCCTACATCGACCCCTTGCACCATTTGCAGGTAGAGTTGATTCGCCGGTATCGTGATGGCAAGGCCGACGAGCGGGTTCAACGTGGCATTCACATCTCCATCAACGGGATTGCTGCGGGTCTTAGAAACACAGGATAAGCCCAGCTCACAGGTTTTTGGGCATTCCCAGTTTGTTTTGAGGGTCTGCCACAGGCTGAAAAAGCCCGACAACCCGATAAAATCTGGAAATGTCTAAAAATCAATTCGATCAAAAGTCCCAGGCCTGGTCGGCCTTGTTTTCCGAGCCCATGAGTGACTTGGTAAAGCGCTACACCTCCAGCGTTTTTTTCGACAAGCGCCTATGGCAATCGGACATCCAAGGTAGTTTGGCGCACGCTGAGATGCTGGCAGCCCAAAAAATCATCAGCAACCAAGACCATGCCGACATTCAGCGCGGCATGGCGCAAATTACCCAAGAAATCTCCCAAGGTCAGTTTGATTGGAAATTGGACTTGGAAGATGTGCACCTCAACATCGAAGCACGCCTCACGCAAATCGTAGGCGATGCAGGCAAGCGCCTGCACACTGGTCGCAGCCGCAATGACCAAGTGGCCACCGACGTGCGCCTTTGGTTGGTCAGCGAGATCGACCTTATTGGTGGCTTGCTCAATGACTTGCAAAAATCTTTGATTGAAGTGGCCGAGCGCAACGTTGACGTGATCCTGCCTGGTTTCACGCATTTGCAAGTGGCACAACCCGTGAGTTTTGCACATCATTTGTTGGCCTATGTTGAGATGTTTGCACGCGATGCTGAGCGCATGGCCGATGTGCGTCGCCGCACCAACCGATTGCCTTTAGGGTCTGCTGCTTTGGCAGGCACGACCTACCCGCTTGACCGAGAACGCGTCGCCAAAAGCCTAGGCATGGTGGACGAACACGGCAATGCCTGCGTTAGTCAAAACAGCTTGGATGGCGTCAGCGATCGCGACTTTGCAATTGAGTTCACAGCGGCTGCGTCTTTGTGCATGGTGCACATCAGCCGCCTCAGCGAAGAGCTCATTTTGTGGATGAGTCAAAACTTTGGCTTTGTCAAAATTGCCGACCGCTTTACCACGGGCAGTTCGATCATGCCGCAGAAGAAAAACCCCGACGTCCCCGAATTGGCGCGCGGCAAAACTGGGCGTGTGGTGGGGCATTTGATGGGCCTGATCACCTTGATGAAAGGCCAACCTCTGGCCTACAACAAAGACAACCAAGAAGACAAAGAGCCGTTGTTTGACACGGTCGACACGCTCAAAGACACCTTGCGTATTTTTAGCGAAATGATCGGTGGACAGATCAATGCGCAGACCGGACATAAAGAAGGCGGCATTACCGTCAATGCCCAAGCCATGGAGGCTGCCACCAAAAAAGGCTATGCCACAGCCACTGACTTGGCCGACTACTTGGTCAAAAAGGGCCTGCCCTTCCGCGATGCCCACGAGGTTGTCGCACATGCTGTGAAAACAGCACAAACACAAAATTTAGACCTCAGCGAACTGCCCCTCAGCACCCTGCAACAATTCAACCCTACCATCCAAGCCGACGTCTTTGAATGCCTCAGCTTGGTCGGCTCCTTGAATGCCCGCAACACTTTAGGTGGTACTGCGCCCAGTCAAGTTCGTTTGCAAATTGCGCGCCATCATGCGCGCTTAGATTTTTAAAAGGATTTGTGATGGAAGCCACTCAAACCGAAGAACCTAGCGTATCGCCATTTGCTGCGGGCCTCAATTGGTCTGCTGAGTTGCACACAGGCGATGACCGCATGGACCATACGCACGAAGAGTTCGTGACCATGCTCAACGCACTGCTCTTGACACCACCAACCGAGCAACTCAATTTGTACAGAGAATTTCTCAATCACACGGTTGCGCATTTTGAACAAGAAGACCGCTGGATGCTGGCGACTGGTTTCAGTGAAGACAACTGCCATGCAGGTCAACACGCCACCATTTTGGAAACCATGCGCGCCGTTGAGACCCATTACGTTCAAGGTGATCAAGAAATTATTTCTCGCATGGCCGAAGCTTTGGCCGAGTGGTTTCCACAGCATGCCGCCACCATGGATGCAGGTTTGGCGCAGCATTTGAAATCGGTCAACTTTGACAGCGAAACAGAAACACTGGCCGACCCATCCATCGTCAAAAACGTCACCATGTCGGGTTGCGGCAGTGTGAGCTGCAGCTGATCAAATTCAAAGACTGGCCTCAAAAGCTTTTATCCAAACTGGAAATCAAATATGCCCGTGATCACCACCATTGAAGAGTTGCGCGTCCTGGCCCAAAAACGCGTACCGCGCATGTTCTATGACTATGCCGATAGCGGCTCTTGGACAGAAAGTACTTACCGCGCCAACGAAAGTGATTTTCAAAAAATCAAGTTGCGCCAACGTGTGGCTGTCAACATGGAAGGCCGTAGCACGGCCACCACCATGATTGGCCAAAAAGTGGCCATGCCCGTGGCCATTGCGCCCACGGGCCTCACCGGCATGCAGCACGCTGATGGCGAAATTTTGGCGGCACGTGCTGCCAAGAAATTTGGCATTCCTTTCACACTTTCAACCATGAGCATTTGCTCCATTGAAGATGTGTCCAAGGGCACCGATGGCCATCCTTTCTGGTTCCAGTTGTACGTCATGCGCGATCGCGACTTCATTGAGCGCTTGATTGAACGGGCACGCGCTGCCAACTGCTCTGCGTTGGTCATTACCTTGGATCTGCAAATTTTGGGACAGCGTCACAAAGATCTGAAGAACGGATTGTCTGCGCCGCCTAAATTAACTTTGGCCAACATGATCAACATCGCCACGAAGCCGCGTTGGGCTATGGGCATGTTGGGTACGTCACGACGCGAGTTTGGCAACATCGTGGGCCACGTCAAAGGCGTTGAAAACATGGGATCTTTGTCAGCTTGGACCGCTCAACAATTCGACCCCCGCCTTAATTGGGGTGACGTAGAGTGGATCAAAAAGCGTTGGGGCGGCAAGATCATCTTGAAGGGCATTCAAGACGTAGAAGATGCTCGCTTGGCCGTAGAAAGTGGCGCCGATGCCATGATTGTTAGCAACCACGGTGGTCGTCAACTCGATGGCGCTCAAAGCAGCATTGAAGCCCTGCCCGCCATTGTCGACGCTGTCGGCAACAAAATTGAAGTGCACATGGACGGCGGCATTCGCAGCGGTCAAGATGTCCTAAAAGCTCGCGCATTAGGTGCTCAAGGCACCTACATTGGTCGTGCATTTTTGTATGGACTTGGCGCCATGGGTCAACCCGGGGTTGAAAAAGCTTTGCAAATCATTCACAACGAGCTTGATTTGACCATGGCATTTTGTGGCCGCACGCAAATGGACACGGTCGACAAGAGCATCTTGTTGCCTGGCACATTTCCTCAATAACCCGCACACTTCCAATTTGAGTTTGTGACGCAAAACACATCACTCAAAAGAAGAATTGCCCACCTCGACATGGACGCCTTCTACGCGTCAGTCGAGTTGCTGCGCTACCCCCAGCTCAAGGGATTGCCAGTGGTCATTGGTGGGGGTAGACGCAAGGAGGATGACTTGCTGGGAAGACTGCGCGCTGCCCACCCAGACTGCGAATGGTCGGCCGACAATCTGTCTGAAATTCCATTGGATTTTTTCCCTCGCATTGAAGGCTATACAGGCCGGGGCGTGATCACCACCGCTACTTATGCGGCGCGTCAATTTGGCATAGGCTCGGCCATGGGACTCATGAAGGCCGCCAAGCTTTGCCCGCAGGCCATTTTGTTGCCCGTGGACTTTGATCAATACCGGCACTACTCCAAAGTCTTCAAAGGCATCATCACCGACATCGCCCCCGTCATGGAAGACCGAGGTGTGGATGAGGTGTACATCGATTTCACAGAGGTGCCCGGCGGCCAACGCGAAGGCGGCAAGGTTTTGGCCCGACTCATTCAGAAATGTATTTTTGAAGCCACGGGCCTCACCTGCTCAGTGGGTGTGGCCCCCAACAAACTGATTGCCAAAATGGCCAGTGAGTTCAACAAACCCAACGGCATTTCGATTGTTCACGAAGACGATTTGAAAACGGCCATCTGGCCGCTCAGCTGCCGCAAGATCAATGGCGTGGGCCCCAAGGCTGATGAAAAGCTCAAGCACCATGGCATTGAAACCATTGGCCAGTTGGCAGCCTGTGAACTGCCTTGGCTGCAAATGCACTTTGGCAAGGTGTATGGCGCCTGGTTGCACGAAGCCGCATGGGGGCGAGACGACAGACCCAACAGCAGTGAAAGCGAGCCCGTTAGCATCAGCCGGGAAACAACCT
>JACCEA011679288.1_pt1 | contig 12292 bp, 18 predicted proteins | sample 7449851 | NCBI WGS metagenome assembly JACCEA01 (sample SAMN15323453, study PRJNA562643) | freshwater metagenome | isolation source: river surface water | place: USA:Blue River Watershed | collected 2017-08-18 | reverse complement strand
CGTTCTGCCGACGTCATGCTGTCCATGGCTTCTAGCAGTTTTTTAATATCGCTCATTTGTCGTAAACACCTTTACCTACAGCAATTTTTTTAGATTTCTGAGAATTGCCCAGTTTCTTGGGAACACCGGTTGTAATAGCATGTGCTTCTCCGCCAACAGAAGTAGCAACACTACCTGCGGTGCTAGCACCACCGGTCCCATCTTCGTTTAATAAAGAATCCAATGCATACTTGGCTGCACCTTCTGCAAATGTCATCATCTCTGGCTCTTGACTGGCAGCTTCGTATTTTAAATAATCTCTAACCGTTTCCAAGTATTCACTAGCAAGAGTTAGTTTGCTTTGAACCCAACCTTCTAGTCCTTCAATTTCGCTAATGTCTCGAAGCAAACGATGAATCTCAATGGCTGCTTGCGCAGCACTATACATTTGACTACGTGCCATTTGCACTTCGTGGTCTCGATGCATATCGTCTGCTTCTTGTGCTATGGTACTGTTTTCTGCTAAAAATTCTGTGCTTTTCATTATAATTTCCTGACAATAATGTATTTATTTTTTTATGTTTAGCTGTCTCGTTCGTTGGACTAGCGGAATGTAAGTCTCGTAGTTTTTAGTTTGAACAACTTTACGCGGACGCTCGACTACAGGCGTAACTGTGATCGATGGTAATTCTGTGGGCAAGTTAACTGTTGGTGCAGTATCACGATTGTTTAGTAACGAGTCTACAATAAATCTCCACTCGATTCGCGATCCGTTGATTCTCTGTAAATTTTTATTGACTGGGATTCCGTCTACATTAAATTTATCAAGTTCAAATCTGCTAGTTGGATCTAAGTTTTCTAGACTTAACACATGAACGCCTGTATCAAGATCACAATATATATGTTCAGTAATATAATTTTGATACGATGGCCAACCAAAAGTACGCTCAGTGAACATTTCGTCGTTAACGTAGATTCTATAAATTGGCGGGTTGTCGCTCCAGTGCCCGTAAACATCAACCTCCAACTTGGTGTGCATTATTTTTTTCTACCTTGGCAATGTGCTCGCTGGCTAAATCCTTTTGGATTGTTGCAGTTAATAGATTGTTTGTATTTTGCACTCCACTTTTCTTTCAAGGCAGAGATTTGCTCCGAAAGCTTTTGAACATTGTCGGCTAAATGCATTTTCTTAAGCTGTCGTTCTACTTCGCCTGGTCTAATATCTTTAGTCAAGCTCATCGAGTACCTTGGATCTCGTGCCTGCTTTTTATTAGCGACAACTCCTACACCGGCAGCTTCTTCGGCAATCTCAATGTAAGGTTTTTCTGTTCGTTTAAAGGAATTAAGTTCTTTTTGTAAAGCTGACTTTTGACTTTCTAGTGTTTTGCGTTCGGGGTTAGAATGGTATTCTCCCCAAAGTTTACGAAGACCGTCAATCCAAGATTTTTTACCTTCTGGTGAATTAAAATCACTTATTCTAGATGCTAGCTCTTGTCGCTTTACTTCCATTGGGTCGTTGAATTGACGAGTAATTTCTTGATCAATTGCTTCAATGGCTTTAACTAATTCTCTCTGTTTTTTCAAGTAGTCTGTATTTGGAACATAAGATGCCCCAGGAGCATCTTTATCTGCCAACTTAAAATATCCGCCGGCTGATCGCACGACTTTTTTTCCTAACCGTTGGGCATCATCGTATGCAAATTTAACCGAAGTATATACATGGTCTGCACTTTCTGTTACTAACTGAGGAATTTTATCTAAAATACGACCAAGTTCAGCATCATCCCTGCCGTACATTTGTAATAGATATTCGGAACGAAGTTGTGGATTATTGCGTACAGCATTCCACGCTGCCCTTGATTGAGTTCCGTGGCTTACATCTACTTGTTCTCTGCCTAGAGTAATTACTTTTTGACGCTCGTCGGCAATAATCACATAACCGTGTTTGTCAGCAGTTTCGCATGTATTTAAAGATTCGAATGTTTTAAAATACCCGGCGCTGCCGTCTTTTTTAACGCTGTCTGGGCGTAGTCTTTCCTTGTCTGGGGAACCCACTGCTACTATAAAAATAGTATTAGCTGGATTAAATTGCGGCTCGGGTAGTTTATATGGGCTTACAACTTCTAGGATACGATCGCTGGGTATACCAGCAGCATGCATTAATTGGCTTTTATCGTTGAAATTAAAAGGACTTTTAGGAAGTTCTACTTTATTACTAGTAGCGATATAAACATTATCGCGACCAAATTTGTTTTGCAGACTACGGAATACTTCTCCGTGTCCTAAATGGAAGGGTTGAAAGCGGCCCGGGTACATTACTACAAGATTCGGGCCAGCTTCGGCAGTATAGTTTTCAAAAAGGTCAGCAATAAACATGGAAAATCCATTATATTGCTGTATTTAGCTTAAAGCTTCTCTAGTAACCAAATGTAAAACGGGCTATTAAACGGTAAAACCCAGCGACCATTCCATCCCAAATTAACGCAATTTGCAATCTGTTTGTCCAGGGTCTTCCCTTCGTCTTCCATTTTAATTTTGTAATTTTCTGGATATATTGGGTAATACTCGCTAGATGTCCAGAGCAAAGAACCTAAGTCAATGTCGTCAATTTCGACGGATTCTATATTAAGTAATAGATCCTCAACGATTGTACCGTTTGAGTCTAAGATTGTATCGCGTTCAGATTTATTAACAAACTCGATGACTAACGAATTATCACCTTCGTCGACTAACGCATCAAATTCAAAATATTCAATTTGATTGACGTTATTTTTAAGCTTGGCGCTAACAAACTCTGTGTCATTGACTAATATTTTAAATTTTGGATGCTTAATCTCCGACGACCCGCTTAATCCAATTTTAAAATGTAAGGTTTCTTTGTCTGCCATTTTGATCCCGTTATGCAGGCGATTTTTGCGCCATTTTAATAGCATCCTGCAATGCTGCAGGCCCTACTTCAAACCCCGATGCGTCGCCTTGTGGTTTAGTGAAGTCTGGCATCTTGCTTAGATCGCCAACAAACTCGTAGTGACCAATATGGTTCAATAGTACTTTACCGTGTGCCCAGATTTCTCCACCTAATGCAGACCAGCGTCGGCAGAATAGCCAATCTTCTGACAGATAGTGACCTTTTTCGTCAATTGCAACATCAAAAATGCTGTACATGGTAGGTTCAAATTGTTTACCTAGACCAACATCATCCACATACTTTGTTTCTGGGTGTGCAGCACATAGCTTTTCGTACACATGCTTCTTAAACATCAAGAAACCGGTGCCCATAGTATCGACAGTAAAGATATCGCCTTGTACTTTAGTTTCGCGCTTTAAGTTAATAACATAGTTAACTGGCAAGGCTTTCTTAGGATATAGGCCACCGATAACATCTTTGTCGCACGCCATCATTTGCAGAATTGATTCCGGTTGGAAACGAATGTCTGCGTCGATGAACATAAAATGTGTAGCCGAAGGATTAGTCATCATTTTAGCCATTAAATTATTACGAGCCCGTGTTACTAGAGACTCGTTAACCATAGTATCCAGTGACCAATTTAACCCAACTTGCTGTGCTAGTAAGATGAAACGCAATAACGAAGTCATTGTAGGTTCGCTAACATTTCCGCCATAGCACGGCATGCCAATATGAAGATGGCATTTAGTAAAATCAAACGGAACCCCTTGTTGTTGAGGCTGGCGTTGTTGAGCTTGTTGTGCAGCAGCAGCTTTGATCATAGCAACTGCATCTTTTGGGTTAGGAGCTGCGGGTTGAGCTTGTGCGGCTGCTTTGATAGCTGCTATTGCGTCAGCCTGAGTGGCAGCATTGTCTCCGATTACTTTTTTGGTCATTGATATCTCTCTTTGTTAAATTTGATTAGGCTTTGTTAACTTCAACAACTACCCCATTGCCGAGTAGTTCTTCTGCTACTGAAGCTAGTGCAGTAATAATATCATCGGTGATAATTTCTTCACCAGCTTCGTTGTTTTTAATTAATTTGCTTACTGTAATAATTGCTACTTCTTCATGTACTTTTGCCATTTTGGGCTTCCTTGAATAATATTACTATTTATTCTCCACACAAACTAGCTCAGAAACTTCTCTTATCAAGTCCGGATGCATTAAGGTAACAAACGTAGCTACTCCTTGGTCGTTTGTATAGAAATAACATCCCCAAATCCAGTTATGTGGTTTATTGAGACTGTCTCGAGTGTGATCTGTCATTTTTACTAAATCACCAAGGCCGGACAGATAATTGTACACTTGCACTCGGGTTTCTTCGTCGAATTGCTTTTCTTTAAACCAAACTCGATAACGATATTTAGGAGGATTTTTAACTAAAATGGTATTAGGTTTTAAAACTTTTTTTAGTTCCTCGGTCTCTGGACCAGTGATCGACTTAATATGATGCCTATAATCAGGATCGATGGACTTAGCTACAGATTGTAACATCAACTCATCGTGTGCATACACTGAGATCCTTGGTTCTTCGCATCTTATTTTCACATCGGGGTACTCGTAATAAATGTCTTTTAAACTGAGTAAAAACCCGATATCGGCTTCTTTAAGATACTTAGCCAATCGTTTATCAAACCACGACCCAAAATGGTTGTACGTTCTAATATGTTCTCTGCGTGAAAACAAATTGGATTCTACATTGTCGTGACGAATACTCTTACATCCTGGCGCATAAATGTCCAGTTTATAATAGTACTGTTTATAAAATTGTTTAACCGAAGATTCTATCTTAATTTCGGACGATAGGTTCTTCCAGAACAATGTATCCATTTTCGTCTACTCTATGTTGAAAGTTTGATGTTTCCACAGCTTGAAATTCAAATTGATCAATCGAAAAATCTACAATAATAGTAGTTCCTTCGGTGATGTTCTCGAATAGAATTTTTTTACTTAACGGAACTTTAATACTGTCATTGATTTTTCGCTGTAAAGGTCTTGCACCCATCTTAGCATCAAACCCGTGCATAATAAGTTCATCGACTGCTTTCTCAGTGAGTCGCACACGCAATTGTTTATCAAGTAACAGATCATTGAGCTCACCAACAAATTTGTTAACAATTTTACGCATACTTAATTTATCTAGTTTATTGAATTTAACAATGCCGTCTAACCGATTTCTGAATTCAGGGCGGAAGAAATCTTTAACTGCTTTGTCGTCTTCGCCGGACTTTTGCAACTTGCCGAATCCAATATTATTCTTTTCGTTATCGGCAGCACCGAGGTTTGATGTTAGAATAATAATTGCATTGCGACAATCGGCTTTTTTACCATTGCTACTAGTAACAGTGCCTTCGTCCATCATTTGCAGTAGAATGTTGCTAACATCTGGATGCGCCTTTTCAATTTCGTCCATTAGGATAATACAGTTGGGATTCTTTTCAATGTCAGAAATTAGTAGTCCGCCGCCTAGGTTACCGTCGTCGTAACCGACATAGCCAGGCGGAGCCCCGATTAATTTAGCAACAGTATGTTTTTCTTGATACTCGCTCATGTCGTATCTAATTAACTTCATTCCAAGATTTTCTGACAGCAGCTTTGCAAGTTCGGTTTTACCTGTACCAGTCGGTCCAAGGAATAAGAAATTACCAACAGGTTTATTTACTGCTTTTAGACCCGCTTTGCTAACATAAATTTTATCTAACACAGATTCAACTGCATTATCTTGTCCATAAAGTTTGGTTTTTATTTTAGCTTCGAGTGCGTTAACGGCGCCAGCAGACCCAGTTGATTGTGTATTACTAATTTGGTCAACAGGAATTTTTGTAATTCTGCTTAATGCACTTACAATATCCGAACGAGTAACAGTCCAAACATTATTTTTAATTTTATGTTTAGCACAGCAAGCATCGATTAAATCAATGGCTTTATCCGGTAATTTTTTATCAGTTTGATAGCGTACAGACAATTCTACTGCGGCATCAATTGCTTCATCAGAAATACTTCCGCCGTGGAACTTTTCAAAATTAAACCTTAGACCATACAGGATATCTTTAGTAGTCTCTGGACTTGGTTCGTCGATAGTGACTCGTTGGAATCGACGCATTAGTGCGCGATCTTTTTCGAAACTTTGTGTATATTCTTCCCAAGTTGTGCTAGCAATAACTTTGATTTTACCTTTGCTTAATGCCGGTTTAATCATGTTACTAAAATCTACACTGCTTTGACTGCCAGACCCAGCACCGCGCATTTGATGTGCTTCGTCAATAAACAAGATAGCATTGCCTTTGACATTCAGGGCAGAAATAATTTCTTGAATTTTTTCTTCAAAATCCCCGCGGTACTTGCTACCAGCAAGCAAACTTCCGATGTCTAAGTTATAAACAGTGTATCCTTGTAGGTATGCAGGCACAGCTTTCGAAACAATAGACAACGCCAATCCTTCAGCAATTGCAGTCTTGCCTACACCCGGGTCGCCGACCATAAGAACGTTTGATTTATTTCTGCGAGCCAAGATTTCAATAATATCTGCAGTTTCTTGCGCCCGACCAATAACAGGATCAATTTTTCCTTCTTTGGCAACGGTGTTTAGATTGTCGCAGTAGTGTTCCAGAACCTTGTCAGCACGGTCGGCACTAGCAACAGTTTTGCCAGATTCTGATTTATAATTTTTGTTATACATCTCTACTAGCTTTGCACGATCCAGTCCGTACTTGACCATAAAATAATGTGCATAGCTATTATTTTCTGAATGGATGCTTAGGAACAAGTCCATTAATTCTAACTTGGTTCTAGAACTAAACAGCACTTGCGTAAGAGCACGATTAAAAACTCTTTCTAGGCTATGAGTCTTTTTGGGTTCTAGATCTGCTACAACTAAGTTAGATGCTTGTAAAAGGTACATTTCGAGTTCGGCATCCAGGCCGTCGGCATCTGCACCAAATTGAACAAGCAAATCTCGAAATGGATCAAAACGAACCATCGATAAGAACACATGTTCTAGTGTAACATATTCATGACTTAGATTTTTTGCCAGTTGTGTTGCTTCAGCAACAATGTGGTCGATTTCTGGATTTGTTTGTAGCATAAAAATATTTATTGAATGGAAAATAGTTCTTTAAGTGTTCGTTGTTGCTCTGATGTTAAACTAGTTGGGACGTTAATTTTAACATTAATTATTAAAAATCCCCTAATGTTTTGGTTCATTGCGTATAAACCTTGTTGCGGAATTCTAAATCTTGTATTTGGTTGGGTGCCAGACGGAATGGTTACTTCGAATTTTTTACCATCTAATCCGGGCACTACAATAACATCGCCTACCATAGCACGAACGCAATCAATTTCGATGTTTTTAATTAAATCCAAATTGTCGACTCCAAACTCTCTGTTGGCTTCGATTTGAATTTTTATATATAAGTCTCCCCTGGGTAAAGTGGAGAAAAAGTTATCGCCTAAATTTGGATATTTAATAGTTGAGCTAGGACGAACTCCTCGAGGAATTTTGACTTCAACTGGGTATACATCGCCATTGGTAGTTTTAACATTGATTATTTTTGTTTGTTCATCAAGTGTACTTGCTAAACTAACTACAATTTCAATTTGAAGATCTTTATTTTTTCGGGGCTGTCTAAAATGTGAAAATGGATCGCCGTGGTCAGCAAACCCCGGACCAAACGCAAATCCAAAATTACGTAGCATTTCTTCCATTTCGCGTGGCATCCCGGATCCACCGTCTTGACTGTTGACTGTAAACCTAAAACCACCTATACCTTGGCGTTCAGCATCATATCGGGATCTTTTTTGTTCGTCACCTATAATTGAATATGCTTCTTGAATTTTTTGAAACATAGCAGTATCTCCGCCCTTGTCGGGGTGATGCTGTCCAGCTAAACGTCGATAAGCTTTTTTAATTTCGTCTTGATTGGCATTTTCTGCCACACCTAACGTTGCATAGTGAGTCATAATATTATTATATAGCCTCCAAATTAAATAGTCAATATAAATGAAAAGAGCCCTCTAGGGGCTCTTATATTAAATTGCTTTTAGCAATTTATTTTTTCTTTACATCATCAATTTTAGTTCCTTCTAATTTCTTGTGAACCTTAATTGTTTTACAAACTTCTTTTTCTTTTTTAGTTTTAGCGTCCAATTCTTTAACGCAAACTTTTTTCTCTTCGGCTGCATAAGCACCGGTAAGTGCAAATACACCAATCATTGCTGCTAATAGATATTTCATTTTGTGTTATCCTTTTTAGAAAATTTTTCTGATGCTGTAAAGCCCAGTCCTCCCAATACAATATACATCATTGCATCAAATGTTTGGGCGCTAACTTTCTTTTCAAAAAACAATTCAGCAAGAAAGCCAGTTACTACTAGCAAGAAAGCTAAAAATGTAATAACTCTCTTGCTGCTTGGATTGGCTTCATTTTCGCCGCAAAGCATTTTAGCCAAGAAGCCCATTTAAATCTCCGGATGCGGTGGCTGTGCCGGTGCTTCCTTACCACCAAAGCCGGGAGCTACAGCTGAAGCAAACGGTGCTACGTCGGGTAATCCCCCAAATGCTGCAGGAGCAGCACTCATAACGCCGCCGCCCAATGGCGAACTGCCGAAACTGTTACTAACCGGCGCAGGTGGAGCAGGTGGGGGTGTATAAGGTTTATTAGCTGCATCAAGTGCTTTAGCTCTTAAATCTTTATCATCACCGGCCAACATAATACCCGACAGTGTACCAGTTAGGAATGTAGCGATGGGAATAATTAATTCAAAGAATTTGTTATCCACTGGGCTCATGCCGTTCATAGGTTGCGTAACAAATATAAGGCTGTATAGCACAACAAACACAATACCAAATAACGTTAAGCCTAATACAACGCCAATGAAGAATTTAAGTCTAGCATTTAATTCTTCGGTGGTGTATCTTTCTTTGCTGAATAGTTCTGTAATCATTTACAATCTCCTTTTCTTGGTACCTGTTGTGGTACAAATGGTGCCGGTGCTTGGCCAGCCTTCTCTTTTTCGTAATGAGTTAAATCTTCTGGGCAAGTACCATTAGCACTACACCAAGGTTTTTTACACTCTTTCTTATCCCAGTTGTCGGGATCTTGACAAGGATAACGATAGTTTTCTGAGCATGATACCAATAGTGGTAATAGTAAAACGGCTAAGTATCGCATCAGTGAACTCCTAGTACATGCAGTGCATGTTGATAGTGTTTAATACGATCGTCGAGTCCGATAAAGCCGCCGTTAATTTTGCGAGTCATTGTTTTAATGTCACCCTTGTCGGCTTCATTGTTTAACTTGTTAGTTTCCCAGAACCAGCAGGCCGACTGTGCAGCACCTTCGAAGGTTTGTGTGTATTCGGCTGCTTCTTCGGGACTGATTTCTAGACTCGCTGCAAACCAAGAATAGTTTGTTTTACCAGTTAACTGAATTAATCCACGGCCACGATATTTCCAACCGTCGCCTGACGCCTCGTCGCTGTTGCCCATGCGATTTGCATAAATTCTATTTGCAATTTTTTCAGGCTTTTTCTCGTAGGCTTTTGCAGTACTCGTGTCGGAGAAGTATTTTGGAAATATCTTCATTAAGCTTTCTGCTTTATAATTTAAGTTTTCTGTTAAGAATACAAAACTACCCGACTCGTGAGCACATTGTGCTATAAAAGCAGCAATGCGTTGGGGAGTGTTTATTTCGTAGTCTGGTAATAGTTGACTAAGAGCTCGATGCCAATAGTCCACATAAGGATTTTTTGGTAGTAGTTGTTTTAGTTGATCTTTGGTTAATTCCATGTGTACTTGATCCTTTATTTGTTATGTTTTCCGCCGCATACAGGGCAGGCTTCTTGTTCATTCATTATTTGACCTCGTTGAATATTTTCTTTTGCTTTTCGTACCAGTCGCGCCATTGGTCGACCTTGATTTGACATTCTTTATATTGACCGTAGTTATTAGTAACTACGCCAAGAACTTCACTTAATTTTGTTGTACCGTTGGGGACAGTTTTTAGATCCGGGCATTCTTGCATTAGTTCTTCGGGAACATTTGGAAAGTTACGCTTAACTGGGACCGATGTTGAACACCCGGCTAACAGCAATGAAAGGACTAATAAGTATTTCATTTTTTGTTGTCCTCCGTTAACGGCCCAACTTCTACTGTACCTGAGCGTGGCTTTGCAGCTGAATTAAGCACACTAATAGCTTCGGGCGAAACTACACATCCTTTGTCAATCAGCTTTTCTACTTCTCGTATTTTTTCTTGTACTACTACAACATCTTGCTTGACAATTTTTACTTTATCGCGATAAACAATCTGAATTTCTGTATTTGTTTTTTCGCTCTTTGCTTCAGCGTCTCGTACTTTTTCTTCTAATTTAGCTACTTCAGCGCGCCACATCCTTTCAACACTATAGCCACCGTACCAGTAAATGCCAGCAGAAAGTAACAAGATACTAGCGACCTGTATCCATCGTCTGTAAATGTTAATAAAGGGAATAAAGGTAATAAACCAGCTGATCACTAAGCCAGCTACGCCTGCGCCAATCAGGCAGTAGGCAAAGAGAAGTATTAAACTTTCAGGTAGTAAATGTAGTAGCCACATAATATACTGTTAATCGAATTAACAGTATTTATGAAATTATGGTTATAAAATACCAGCTAAACTACGTAGAGTTTGTGTATAATCGTTTTTTGGAGCAGTTGTAGTTACAGGAACACCTGCAGCATTGCGCATTTCGTCTAGCTCTTTTTTACCGTATTTTGCAAGATAGCTTGATGTAGACAGCGGAACATTATTTTGGATATTATCGGCAGACAGCCCTAGTTGAGCAGGATTTGATCTAATTTGCATAGCCCAATCGCTGAGTTTTTGTCCAGTAAGATTCATAATATCTTCCATCATTGCAATGATATTATTGGCAGCTTCGGGCTCTCTGTCGCACTCAACAAATACTAAAAAATCACCATCACTAAGTTCACCGGAGCTTACATCAGCATCTAGTACCCAGTGGTAGCCTTTTTCGATAAAATTAACAAGATCTTCGGCTGGTTCTCTGCCGTTTACTTTAAAGCTAAGAACAACTACATCCTCATCCTTGCCCATTTTACTTTTATACTCGTCAATGTGCAATTCGGGGTGAACTAGTCGTTTAAGATCGTTTTGTTCTAATCCTTCGTTAACTTTACTGTGATACATTTTCGATTCCTTGTGACGCCGATGTGGGTGCTGCTGCATCAGTTTTATACATATTTTCGTCTTGCCCAGTTTCGTAGCTTTGCTCAATATCTTCAGCATCGATTACAGTGCCTGATTCTAATTCTAAGCTTCCTTGGTTGATTTCCTGCATTAGCTTTTTTGGCATTACAATTTCAACTAACCAAATTGGTGTTCTTGCTAGTTTTGGTACTTTAGTACCTGGTTCAAAATCGCTCGGATTTTTTACTTTAATTGGGTACTCTAAATGGTCTTTTTTATACAATACTTCGCAGCCATATTCTAATAGACGTTCGCCGCCGCGCGGGTCCGGCATCTTTTTATAAGGCCACATAAATGTGCAAGTAATAAAATATTTTTCGTACTTTGGGCCTTCGACTAACTCGCCTCTTTTCCAATGAGCAAAAGTATAGATATCTAGCTCATCAATAACACGCTCAAAGTCTAATAGGGAATTAACAGCACTGTCGGTGAGCGAAATAGATTTAATGTTTTCTAATACGTCGTTTATTTTCTTAGGCATTTTCTATCCTATTTGTAGTATTTAGTGCAAGTATTCTATGTACCCAAGTTAGCATTATACTTAGCCGTTTTTCTTTATGTATTTAACATATTAAAATAACGGTATAAACTCTGTAAATATTTGCGTGGACTTGATTCTTTGCTAAGACCACTAGGTAAAAGCAAATGGCAAATCCACCAGACAACAAGGAGGCAGTCTTGAGTAAACGCCGTAGAAGCGAAGCAGCACAATTAGCAGTAGTAAGCAACATTGATTCATATCAAAAACAACGCCGTACCATCCAACTTATTCCTAAAAGTTTAAACCAAGAAACTTACATAGATCTTTTACAAAATCCACAACGCTTAATAGTATTTGCATCAGGCCCGGCAGGCACAGGCAAGACTATGATGGCTGTATTGGCCGCATTAAAAGCTTTTCGCGCCGGTGAGTGCGAGAAAATTATTATTACCCGACCAGCAGTAGGTGTTGATGACGAGCAACATGGATTTTTGCCGGGTACATTAAATCAAAAAATGGAGCCATGGACTCGCCCCATTTTTGATATTATAGAGGAGTATTACAAACCACAAGAGGTATTGCGTCTGCTAGAAGAAAAATATATAGAGATTGCTCCACTAGCATACATGCGAGG
>JACCEA011783718.1_pt1 | contig 12293 bp, 8 predicted proteins | sample 7449851 | NCBI WGS metagenome assembly JACCEA01 (sample SAMN15323453, study PRJNA562643) | freshwater metagenome | isolation source: river surface water | place: USA:Blue River Watershed | collected 2017-08-18 | reverse complement strand
GAGCCGTCATTCGCTCCTGATCTTTATCTCCCGCCCGGGTGGTGGAATGGCAGACACGAGGGTCTTAGAAGCCCTTGCCGTAAGGCGTGCAGGTTCGATCCCTGTCCCGGGCACCATTTTGAGACTGCTCCTCTGGGGCTTGTTGAGACTAGTTGGGGCTTGTGGGGGGCTGTTTGTCCCCAATTGTCCCCACCATGTCGAGCGATGATCAAGGGCGCAGCACCACTCGTTGGCCCAGGCGGGTAAGGGTAGGGCATGCGACGGTCACAGTCTATCGGCTCAAGCACCGAGGAGGGAAGCGAGGCCGACCCATGTGATCGCTTGGCAAACTCCGGAGGGGCGAAAGCGAAGAAAGGTGGCCTCCGAGGACGGCGCCATGAATGAGGCGCGATTGACGGCGTCCCAGCTTAACGCCGGTAGGATTGAGGCGGCCGACATGAGCGCCAGTGACCGGGCGGAGTTGGCCGCAGCCAGAAAGATCGTTTCATCTACTCCGCTCCTTTCTGCGCTCAATGAGTGGAAAGAGGCGCGTGCGCTTTGTTCGGGAAACCTGATTGGTGCGGTCCGTTTTTACGCGGAGCACTTCAAGAAAGCCGAACGGAAGCAGATTCTGGTTAAGGACGCCGTTGCCGCTTTCATGAAGGTGAAGACGGACGAAGGGATTCAGGTCACTGCTAGCTATGGCCGGGTCCTTCCGCGGCTCAGGGACGGTGAACTTGGTGATGTCCCCTTGGAGAGCGTGGACAGAGAAAAGCTCTCAGACTGGATCAACCGTGCTTTTGCGGTGGAAGGGACGGAGCGCGCTCACCCGGAAACATTCAACACGGCGCGCCGACGGTTCGTCACGATGTGGAAGTGGGCTCGCGATGAGGGATATCTTCCGAAACTAGCCAAGACCGCAGCTGAAGAAATCAAGACAAGGAAAGATCATCCTGAAGCGCATGCAGCGATCGGGATCATGACCGTCGCAGATTGGCGCCGGGCCCTAGAAGTGGTTCGTGAGAAGGAAGTGGGTCTTCTGGCAACTTTGGTGATTGCCGGATTCTGCGGGCTCAGACGTTCCGAGCTGATGGAGCAGAAGTGGGCGGATATCGACCTCAAGCGCGGTTTCCTTCGCGTGACTAAAGCCAAGCCTCGGACCCCTGCGCGTCGACTAGTGCCGATTTCTCCGGCGGCGCGGCGTTGGTTGGCGATTTGCCCCAAGGAAAGTGAGACGATTGGGAAATCTTGGGCTAGTGACCATGTGCGCGCTCGTCTGAAGGAGGCGGGTATACCATGCCCCGATAACGCCCTCAGGCATTCGTTCATCTCCTACCGCTGTGCAGAGACGGGTAGTGTGGATCGCACAGCCCAAGATGCCGGTAATTCTCCCAAGATCGTGTTTCAGCACTACCGAGAGCTTGTTACCCCCAAGCAGGGCAAGGAGTGGTTTGCTGTCTTGCCGATGAAGTGTGAGCCAGCTCGCTAACTTGGCTGCTGGAAACGCTGCCGTTCTAGATTTGGGAACGACTAAGTTTTTTCATTCCCAGGTCTAAAGCTGAAAGTTGTGAGGTGTGTGGATGTGTAGTCATCCATGCACTACAACGACGAAGACGAAACAACAGGTGTTCGGAAATTCCGCACGTCTACCGAACAGCGGAAGATCTTCGGCTATCGAGACAGATCATCCTTCTGGGCTTTTGTCCACCGTGAAGGTGTTCCGCATATCAGGATGAACGCGCGCCGGATCGTTTTCGATCCCGTAGCAGTAGATGCATGGTTGAAGCGTCGTTCGGTTGGCAACCAGGGGAAGTAATCATGTCTTTCTATCCCTGTCCTCCTGACGGTGAAGGGCGCCACAATTGGCTCTGGTATGCGGCCAACGAGTGCCGAAGACGGGGCTATCCAGCGCAGGCGGCGGCTGCGCTTCTGCTGGCGGAGTTGCACCGCACGGGTCCGGCGAATCCAGAAAAGATTCTGGCGACAATCCGGCGAGTTTACGCCGACCATTCCAGCGCGTTGCTCGCTCACAGCACGCGCCAAGCGCCGCTACCAAAGCTTAAGTTGAGTGGTGGTGATCAGGCGATCAAGGCACTGTGCGCGCTCCAGCTTGTGCCGGGTCAGCAAAACGTCGGACCGGAAGTTTTTGTCAGCACTGTTCTCGGCGACGCGCCGTTTATCTGTCTTGGGGAAAGTCCTTCGACCTGTGTCACCCTGAAATCTCCAATAGATCTAGGTTTCGTTGGCCGCTATAAGGTTGTCGTTCCTAATCCATTCTCATCGCTTACCGGCCTAAACCAAGACGGGCGCGGATCGTGGCGTTCACTGAGCCAAGTCTTGGAGGTTCGGCACTTGGTGACGGAATTCGACAGGTCTCCGATTGATGAGCAGGCAGCGGCGATCGTCTATCTTCAGCAGACTTTTCAGTTTCCTCTCGTCGCGGTCGTTTTTTCCGGGAGCAAGAGCCTCCATGCGTGGTGGTCTGTTGGCGGTCGTGGGCCCCCGGAGAGGGAGTTTTTCATGCGCTTCGCAGTAGATCGGCTCGGAGCTGATCCAGCAATGCGTTCACCGGTGCAGCCGACACGGCTTCCGGGGGTCATACGCCCAGAAACGGGGCGGTTACAAGAGCTAGTTGTTTTCAATCATTAACTTAAAATCCTATGTCACCTTTCATTCCGCCCGATTGGGCCTCAGTTCCTAAAACGCAACCCGCGGCTCAGGCGTTTTCGCTCTCTCCTGATGAAGCGTCGAAGTCTGGTTGTTCGGTTAGCGATATCCTAAAAAAAGACCCTTCCATCGAGGCACTCAGACCTGTGTCACTGTCAACGATCCTCCAACTTGAGGAGCCGGACAAGAATGAGCTGATCAAGCACAGGTTGTTATGTGTCTTTTCGATCCTGCTGCTGATTGGCCCGTCTGGTGTTGGCAAATCTAGTTTGATTGCCGGCTTTGTGATCGCGATGTTATGTGGTCTGACGTGGTTCGGCTTCGAGCCAAAGAAGCGCATGCGCGTGCTATTCGTGCAGGCGGAAAACGATCAGTATGATCTCAAGGAGATGTTTGCTGGTGCGGTAGGGGCAGGGAATCCAGGCCTCTTGTTTGATCCTGAAGCTCTATCAATCGTCAGGGAAAATAAAACCACCGGGGCAGTCTTCTGTGAAAAGCTTCGCCGATGTGCGAGCGAACATAAGCCGGACATCATCGTAATCGACCCTGCGTTGGCGTTTCTCGGAGGTGATGCGAGCAGCCAACGCGATGTGGGGGAGTTCCTGCGTAACTTTTTGCAGCCGGTTTTGGACGAGGTGCATGCGGCGGCGGTGATCGTTCACCATACAACTAAAGGAATTCAAACAGGTGCAAAGACAATGACTCGTAACGATACCTATGCGGGAGGCGGTTCGGCTGAATGGGCTAACGTATCACGTGTAGTTGTCACAGTTAATCCGACCGAAATCAACGGCGTGATTGAACTAAGTGTTCCGAAAAGAGGCGAGCGGCTTGGATGGCGCGGGGCTGATTCGAAGCTGGTAATTCGAAAATACCTGCGCCGTGGAGATGACCATCGGCGTATGTCGTGGAGCGAGATTAGCTCTCAGGAATTCGAAAAACTCGATGCGGAACGGGTGGATGAATTCGTTCGCCGTCTCGTTAACTCAGCAGAGCACATCACTGCTACTCAGGTGAAAGCTGCCGGATCTGCGGCGGACATACCTGAATTCAAAATTGGGCTGAGTTTGGATCGCCTTGTATCCAATCGAAGGATACGCGAAGATCAAGCCGCTAACAAGCAAGGGAAGGTTTATTCTCGTATGAAGGAAGAGTAGATCCCGCGCGCTAAGGTTGCGGAGTCTTGGAGGGGGTTTTAGGCTGCGTGGAGCAGCCTAAAACCCCCTCCAAGGGAGCATTATGGGGCTAGCTCATCCTCGTGCTTCGGTTCCGTTGCCTCCTTGGGTATCTTCGCGCCCTTGAGCGACCCTCTGAACCACCGCGAGAGCTCTTGGGCTTCGGTGCAGCTTTCTCGAATGCACGGACAGTGCCGCCGTCGCAATGCGCGGCGTTAGAGCGGAAATTGAATTTACGTATAAAAATAAACTACATGAAAGAGAAACCAGGTAAGAATCGCGCAGGCGGTTATATTTCGACATACCCTGACATTGACCTCGACGAGCTGCACTTGTCGCCGGAGATCCATCAGATCCTTCGCTACTTCAAATCAGCTTTCGGGACGCCCTTTGGCACCGGCCTCGCCGCTTACGCGACAATTATTTTGGCGCTCAAAAGTCGTCGCTTAACTGTCCGGTGGCCCTCCGACTACGCGGGCAGTCTGGACGTCGACGCGGAGATGATTGGGGATGTTTTTGTGCCTTCGTTGGGTTTTACGCTTCTTCACTTTAAGTCATTCCCCGCGTCACCCCTTCTCCAGGTCCTTTGGGCCCATTTGAAAAAGTGTGTCCCTCGTCCGCATCCAGATAACTGGTCGATAGAGGAATTCGAGCGCAGGAAGAGGCGGCGATTGGAGATCTGCGAGGAGATGAAACGGCAGCACCGCGATACCAAGGTATGTCCGTTTTGGCCGGAAGAGCTAATCGACGACTTGGATGAGTTGAGGTCTGAACGCGTTATCTTTTGTCGCGATAGTTTGCGAAATTTTTGCGGCATTGGATTTTCTACCCTTTTGCTCGAGCCGTGGACTAGGGGGTCTTACGAACCCGGGATCTTGCAAATCCGCCCTCCCGAACGCCCCGTCCCCTGGCAGATGAAGATACCATTCATGCCTCGTTTTTCAGCCACACCCTCATCCCTTGTCTGCGTCGATCCAAGGTTTTTGAAAAGTTTTCTAACCGATCCAAAACTGGGTCGCTGGGATATCATGCCGGCCATTTTGCCGGATGGTATGAAAGGGGCGTCCTCCCTTACCAATTGTATCCCCGACGGCCAATACACCCGACTTATCATCAAGCGACTTTGCGATGCAAACGCCGTCTGGAGCCCGACTCATCGGCCTTTCCATGTGCCGCGTGAAATCGATCAAATGTGGAGCGACGTCCATGGCACTGCCATTTGGAATCGCTTGCAGCATCTCAATCGTGGGAGTTGCGTCGACTTCCGCAAGATCTTCGCTGCTTTCGCAGTTTGGCACCATCTTGAGCATGAAGGAGGCTCGGCAATTTGTGCCAAGTCGTGGGAAGCTGCCAGGTCTTTTACTCGCTGGGCCGTTGATGCGCACATCACGTCCGTATGCACAGTTCTCGGGAACTAGAGCGCTTCGCCCGCAGCGCTAGTATCCGGTGCCAGCGCCCACCCAAGGTGTTGGCACCGGCACCTGTTTAGAGCTCCACGGTGTCCGAAGCATGGGGATATCCGCATCGGCTTAGAGGTCGCCACCAAAGGTCACGATTTCATGTCTGCATGGTAGCGGTCACCGTTCGTGGCAACCTTGCCTCTACCTGTCTGTAGTCAATGAGGTATGCAGTAGGTGCGCTCCGACCGTAAGGGGCAGGTTCTATCAAAGCCAGGCAGGCCAATGCCATTCGGTGATTCGATGAATCCTATTAGGCCACCGATTGTCGCCATGCAGAAAACCAATCCGCGAATTCAGCTATCCCGTCTTCAAGAGATACGCTTGGTGCATAGCCACATAGATCCTGTGCCAAGCTAATGTCGGCACATGTGCTCTGCATATCTCCTGGCTCGGAATCGACCAACTCAATTGATGCGCGCCGCCCCAATGCACGCTCCAAGACCGCGACAAAATCAAGGGTTAGCACCGGACTGTTACGCCCCAAATTGACCACACGCGCCAGACAGCCGCCGCTGTCGCCAGAGGGAATGTGCATGAGTGCGCAAATACCTCGCACGATATCGCTGACATGCGTGAAGTCGCGGACGTTGCGCCCACGATTGAACAGCCGAATCGAACGGCCCGAACAAATAGCCTCTGAGAAAAGCATCGGCGCCATGTCTGGTCGCCCCCACGAGCCATACACGGTGAAAAAGCGCAGCCCCGTGCTAGCAAGCCCATGCACGTGGGAGTGGCTGTGCGCCATTAACTCGTTTGCTCTTTTGGTCGCGCCGTAAAACGAGACGGGTTGGTCAGCTGCCGCGTCTTCGCGATACGGAGATGCGGAATTTGCGCCATAGACGCTGCTGGACGAAGCGTAGAGAAAATGCCGAGGCGGATGGCGGCGCACCGCTTCAAGCACTTTAGTGAATCCAAGAATATTACTCCAAACGCATGACTCCGGATCTTGAATGCTTCTGCGCACCCCAGCCTGTGCACCTAAATGAATGACGTAATCGGGCCGGAATTGTTCGTGCGTGGAGGCATAAGCATCGTCTTTCGCAAAATCAGCTTCCACCATCCGAAAACGCGGAAAGCCGGCTAGCAACGCTGCACGGTTACGCTTCAGGCTTACCGAGTAGTCCAAACTGAAGCAGTCAAATCCAAGCACCTCTGCTCCTACTGTGTGTAGAAGATGCCGGCAGAGATGAAACCCGAGGAAACCGGCGGCACCAGTGACGAGGACTCTCATGGGACGGAAAAGAGATCACACCATGTCCCTCGTCATCTTGATCGTCGAATGTTTCGTGGCATGGACTTTCGCTTATTTCGAATCAGATCAATAGCCGTCCCCTAGGTCTAATCCTTACGAATGCCGCTTGTTCAATTACCCTACTGCAGACGCCTAGCCCCAACAACGCGTCGCCCGGCCTACCGGCAGGCATTCGCGCAATTACTGTCTGCCGAACGTGCTAGTCGTCCTTGGTGGACTGAACAGGCCGATGACCGGAATGATCTATCTGGCATGATCGAAAAACGTCATCCGCTGAAATGCCCGACGACTTCTTCCTGATGGCAACCGAGTGTCCCGAACCAACGGAGGTAGCAGTCATCGTCGCTACACACCGACGAGAGAAGCTACTGCTTGAACGTGCGGTTGAGTCGATCGCCCAACAAGCGCTGCAGCCGAGACGAGTCGTTGTCGTGAACGATGGACCGCCCCTTGAGAACTCAACCAGCTCGGCATTGTCGGCACGCTTGAAAGCATTGAACCCAAAGGTCGTGCAAAATCAGCGAAACAAGGGCTACGCAGGGGCGCTCAACACGGCCTTGCTTTGTCTCCGGGCAGAGCGTTTCCGTGGGTTTGTGGCGGTGATCGACGACGACGACACATGGGACTCTAATCACTTGTCCGCTAATCTTGCCATTGCCGACGCCACTCGGGCAGATGCCGTAGTGTCCGGCCTCCGTTTTATCCGGGACGGCGAACTGCAACCGCGAAGTCTAATCCAAGCGCTCAAACCTGAAGATTTTCTCTGCGGCAACCCCGGCTGGCAGGGGAGCAACACTTTCGTTCGTTTTGCGCGACTGATCGAGGCAGGTGGGTTTCGCGAGGGCTTGGTTAGTTGCAATGATAGGGATCTGGCGATTCGTCTACTCCGGACCTGCGGATTCAGACTCGGCTTCACTGGCTTGTGGACGGCAACTTGGCACATGGAGCGCAATCGTCCCGCGCTCACCCATGGGGGTTCCGCCGAAAAACTGGCCGGCTTGCAAGGATTCTGGAGTTTACATGGAGATACGATGCAGCCGGAGCGACAGAAAGATTTCTTTGTGCACGCTGAAAATCGATTTGGCTTTCGTTGTGACCAGATACTGAACGGCCCGGATTTTCACCTGCGTCTATTAGAACTTACTTCGGAATAAGTGAACTCGTTCGGACGAAATCCCTTTTATCGCACCCGCCTGCCTTGGTTGGAGCGACTATTCTATCGATTGCGGGCCAAATGGCGCCATCTTCGTATCCGTCGTTTCATGACGGCGCTGCTTGGCCCGCAATACCGACGAAGTCGTGACCGAATCGAAATCGACATCACCTACGCCTGCAATCTGCATTGCCTGAACTGTAACCGCTCGGTGACCCAGGCACCTGAATCGATGCACATGAGCGTGGCGATGATTCGGGATTTCGTGAACCAATCGTTGGCGCGCCGGAAGCGTTGGCGTAGAATTCGAGTCCTCGGCGGAGAGCCGACAGTCCATCCGCAATTCGAGGAGATCATCGGAGAATTGCTGCGCTATCGCGAAGCAGTGCCAGACTGCTTGGTTGAGGTGGTGAGCAACGGTCATGGCTCCCAAGTAGAGGAACGCCTCGCGAGGTTGCCCACGTCGGTCTGGGTTGAGAACTCCCGAAAGACATCTAGAATTCAGCCTGACTTCGGTCCCTTCAACGATGCGCCCATTGACGATCCCAAGTATGGTGGCGCTGACTACCGCAACGGCTGTGCCATTGTAGAGGACTGCGGTATGGGGCTTACCCCACTTGGCTACTATCCTTGCGCAGTTGCCGGTGGAATAGAGCGGATCACCGGGCGCAAGCTCGCACGAGACCGTCTCCCCGACGATACGGACGAGATGACGGATGTATTGGATTCCTGCTGCCGATTGTGCGGCCGCTTTCGTGACGGACACTATGTGCCGAGAAATCTGCGACCGAGACTTTTCGAGGAGCGAATTTCGAAGTCTTGGGAAATCATCTACGCCCGATGGAAAAGTCAGAGGAGAAAGCGTTGAGCGACTCGGTCATCCCCCGCGCCCCCGTAAGCCCGGATGCAGTTACGTTGGGGACACGGCGTCTTGAGATCATCCGTCGGCATGCGAACCAGGAAGCGTGGGCGTCCCGCGCAGTCATTGGCCTAACTCTTCACAACAATGCGCAGACCCTAAGGCGTGCGCTTGTCAGCGCGATCAATCAACTGACAGCGGAACCATCCGCAGCGATTCTGATTCTGGATGATGCGTCCGACGACAACTGGGAGGATTTGTGCGCAGATATCCTCGCGCACCCGAGAATTGCGATTGCTCGTGGACATTGCGGATCTCCAGCACGCGCCAGAAATGCGATACTTGATCTAGTGGACCTCCATTATCCGCAAGCCGAGTGGGTGTGCCGGCTCGATGCGGATGATGCCTTCACGACGCCAGGGTCGTTAGCTGCTGCGTGCGCTCTTGGCCGAAGCACTGGCGCCTTGTTCGTCCTTGGCGGGAATCGCTTGCGCCGCGGAGGGCAGACGCTCGCGAACCCTAATCCAGCGAATCAGGCGCTACTGGACCCAACCCACGTCCTTCGCCTTTTGGAGCAAATGGCCCTAGGGCAGGCTGAGAACGAACTACCATCCTGTAACCTCCTCATCAGAGCGAGAAGCGGATTGCGCTACCCAAATGTTGAGAGCGCGGAGGATCATTTCCTGGTCGCACGGCTGTTAATCACGGAGGGCAGCAGAGCCGCAATTTTGGAGCAGCCCTACCTCCTCGACTATTCCTTGGACGGAGACACCACAGCGGGTAACCGTCAGCTAGGGAAATACACGAGTTCGCGAACGAAGCTCTGGGGGATGGCCAAAATCTGGACCCAAGCGTTGGCTCGATCGCGTCATGTTTTGGGCGTCGGCTCGGAAGCCATCGTTGTCCAAGTGGGTGAACGCATCGAGAAGCGCTTCTACCCGCATGCGCTAAATAAGGACGGGGTAAACAGGCTTGTGCGTCTGCTGGCCCGTGCTCCCCGTTTATTTCCCGAAATTACGTTTCATGAAGAGGATGCGACGATAGTCGGAAGCTACGACGCGGAGCAAACGAGCCCAGCCGACTCGATTGGGGAAGAGGAGGCACGGCAATTTCTCCTCGAGTGCGAGCGCGCCGAGATTGTCTGCCTAGACATCAAGCGAAGCAACTTTCGGCGAAGGTCAGACGGCACGTTGATGTTCGTGGATTTTGGCTCCGACGTCCGGGACTTCACCATAGACTATTTCCTAGATTCAGCCGCGCGCCTTTACGCCATATCAGCGCTCCGCTGGCCGGACGACGAACTGAAGCGCCGCAAAACGGGAATACGGACTGAGGACGCTCTCGATGGAATTCCTGGCTTCGCCCGGTTTTTCGGAGGTCTAATGCGCGTAATCGCCGAGACTGCATGGGGAACACCTGCAGCGCGATCACACGGCCAAGCGACGCGAAAGGCACATAATGTTACGCTTCTCATCAAGTGCTGCGCGATGGATGCACGGGATCTTGGCGAAAATGTTCGGCACATCGTGGGCGCGCTCTGCTACCCAACTGACTTTGCGAAAAGGGTCCTCTTGATAGACCCTTACGAAGGTCCCTTCCTTAGGCAGCACAATCCCGGCGACATGGGTCTGTTGCGTCGAACCGCGGAGGATCTGGTAGCCGCGGGCTGGCTAAGTGAAATCTGGACCGCGCCAAGCGAACCGACGGCGATACTGAACACCAACATGCGCTGGTTTGGTGCTTCCTCATCGGCATCGCACTCCGCGAGCGGCGTCCCAGTTAGTTCTCAGGTGTGGGCATTCGACCGCACGGAAACACGCTACGTGCTACAGTGTGACGTCGATGTGCTCTTCGGACGTAACGATTGGGAGCATTCGTTTCTAGAGGACATGTTGGCTGCGATCTCCGCGCCGGATGTCGTTTGCGTTGCTTTCAACATTCCACGTCCGTCACACGAGGGCGCACGACCCTATCAGGCGCCTCCGGGCGGATACGTCCCTGAAGTCAGGTGTGGCTTGCTCGACTGTGACCGGATCAAAGAACAATTGCCTCTTCCCAACTCGCTTGATGGCGGACGCCTAAAGCTAACTTGGTATCGTTCTCTTGAGCAAAGGCAGCACGCAGCAGGTCTAAGGACTCTTCGAGGCGGAGATCCCCGAAGCTTTTACCTTCACCCCAACAACGTGTGGAAAATAGATACATCAGCTATTGCCCGAGTGCGCGAACGGATTGCTATCGGAGCCCTACCTACGTGCCAGGTTGGCGCATGGGATCTTGCGGGCGGAGCCGAGGATTGGATGCCTAGGGCAAGGAACGAAGACGTCATTGTTTTGGTTAAGGGGCGCAATACACCGCCCGAAAAGACCTCGCGGTGCTTCCAGTCACTAAGGCGGCAAAACGACCAATCGTTTGGGATAATCGTGGTAGATGATTACAGCACTGACGAAGCTAGCATGAGGCAGATTATGGTCGAGTGCTGCGACTGGGGGGGGCGACTCTCCTATGCGCGCAATTCCGAAAGGAAAGGTCACTTGGCGAACATAGACTTTGCAGTCAGGCGCCTGTGCGCAAACCCCGATGCTCTGATCGCCATTTTGGATATGGACGACGCCTTCATGAACAAGGACGTGACACACATCCTGAAGCACTCGCAGCAACTTGGTCACGACTTGGTCTGGGCTGGCCCATTCAGACCAGAAAAGCCGTGTAAGTCCTACCATCCCTTGCGCCACGCCAAGCCAGCCATGCTTGGTGGGGATGATGTATGGATTCATTTGCGGTCTTTTCGACGAGATATCTATGACAAGATTGATCAGGAACGGCTAAAGACCGACGGCTCCTGGATCGGCGAATGCACGGACTATGCGCTCATGATTCCCTTGGCGGAGTCGGCGAAACAGCCGGTTTTCATTCCACGATATTTCTATTGGCACGAGCGATCAGGGGATTCGTCAGGAGCTAATCGGGAGCGTAAGGATTCAATCATTCGCAAGATTTTGAACCTAAGCCGCACCTTCTCCTAGCAGTCTGTCGGGCTTAACGAGTCTTCAGCATGAGCACCATGGGCGGCAACGAGGTCGATGCGGGTGGGTGAAACGGTTTTCGAGCGCGGTCGAGGAGGTTCAAGGGTGCCGTCAGCTTGCGTCGTAGGCGATCTCGAGGCTATGCCGCATGCAGGAGACGCCGACGCGGCGAACGCCCGAGCGGAGCACGGCTCGACTTTCCGCCGCTCAGGCCGAGGCTCGGTGTCGATAGCATGAACCGCGCGCCGGCGCCAAGGACGTCGCCGCTGGCGTTCGTGAAAGTTCGGCTCGTCTTGGCCTTGGCGTCAGTTGTGAAGCAGTCGAAGTGCTGGTCGTGCGCGTGGTCGTAGGTCGATGAGCCGCATCAGCCGGTGTCGGCGTGTGCACTCCGTTGCGCCGCGTTGCTTCGTTCGCTAGAAAGCGAGCGAACCCTCGATGCACATGCGAACGACCAAGTCGATACCAGCCCCTCCACCTCTCGATATCACCAACATGCATCTATGCGACGATGTTCGAATCGTTGTTGACCACTTCGCGCATTCTTCCGGGGCGCCAAAGGGAACTGTGCTAGCTGCGGTAACGACCATCCTCCTCGCTCTTCGCAGCCATCGTATCACCGTTAGTTGGGCCGGTTTTGAGGGTATACCGACAATGAGTTTTTTCCTTCTTTCGGGCTATGCCATGAGCCCTTTTCTCTGGTTTCACACGCTGTGCCACTACGCACG
>JACCEA012224764.1_pt1 | contig 12296 bp, 13 predicted proteins | sample 7449851 | NCBI WGS metagenome assembly JACCEA01 (sample SAMN15323453, study PRJNA562643) | freshwater metagenome | isolation source: river surface water | place: USA:Blue River Watershed | collected 2017-08-18 | reverse complement strand
CAAGTTTTATTATCTATATATTCTATGATTTTTAATGAACACCCTTGGACTAATGAACCTGCATTTTATGATTCATTGAAATCAGAATTGGGACGTAGAGAATCTGAAAAATATAATAATCAAATTAGACAATTTACATTTCAATATGCTATTAATGAACAGTTAAAAAATACACAAACCCCTTTTAAACATATTATTAATTCATTATATCAAAAAAATAAATCATCTATTACTAATTTATATTCTTAATTAATTTATCATACTGTTTATTTTTTTAATACTATTAATTATAAAATGCTTTTACATCTTCATTTGTTTTAAATGAATGTTTTGATAACTTTGTAATATATACAGAATCTAATGTTCTTGCTCTTGATAGTGCAACATATGACATTCCTTCTCCAAATATTGAGTTCCCTAAATCTATTTCAATGCAATCTAATGTTAATCCTTGGCTTTTATGAATACTAATTGCATAAGCAATTCTTATTGGCATATATGAAAATTTAATACATTCATCTAAATCGTGTATATAATCAACATATTCAATAGTATGTTCTTCTCCATCAATTGTCATTAAAATTACTCTATCTTTAAATAAATTTTTAATTACCCCTCGCGTTCCATTTACTAAATTTTTTGTAATATCTATATTATAAGTTAGCATAACTTGTAGTCCAATACATAATTCTAAATTAAAACATATATTACTATTTGAAATATACTTTTGAGTTTTTGAATTTGTTTCTTCATACATTATATTATATTTGTAAATTCTATTTTTTGTTTTTTCAACTAATTTAATAAATTCGTCTGAATTAATTTTATCTATATCTTTATTAGTTGAATATAATTTAGTCGGTTTAATTTCACTTGTCGGTTTAATTTTTCTAGTTTTTAATATATCATATACATAATCAATATTTCTACTTAATTTAACATCAATTAGTAATTTTTGAAAATCAATATCATCTTGCTGTCTCATCATTAATTTTAATTCTATCGTTTTAATTTTTAATTTATTCCAAATATTAGATTTAAAACAATAATCATTATTTACCGGTGCCAGTTGATAAAAATCTCCACATAATATTATTTGAATTTTACCAAATGGTTTTTTTATTTGCTTTATTAATGATAAATATCCGGCAATTTTTGAAAATAATTGATCATCTATCATTGATATCTCATCAATAATTAATACATCTAATTTTTTTAATTTGTTATATACAGTTTTATTTTTTTTATGCATTAATGATTCATATAATTGAGTGGCCGATTGAGTTCCTAAACCAATTCCTAGAAATGAATGAACTGTTGTTCCATTTATTAATGTCGCGGCCGATCCAGTCGATGCTGTGACGCCAATATTAAATTTATTTTTTTTAAAATATTTAATAATTTTTTTTAATACTGTACTTTTCCCTACACCACTGCTTCCAGTTATAAATAGATTATCTCTCTTTTTTGCATATTTATAACATTTCTTCTGTTCATCATTTAAATCATTAGTATCTTCAATTTCAGTTATTATATCATCTAATACAAATCTTATTTCATTTTTTAATTGCTCCTCCTGTATAACAACCGATTCCGATTTTGTCATTATATTATCTGTATTTTTTGCAATATTAAATAACATTTCTTCATAACTATTTTCTTTTAATAGATTATTATTTATTAATATCTTTTCTAATTGCTTGATAACTCCGTATTTTGATCTTTCTAATTTGGCTGATATTTCATCAATTGATAAATTTAATTTAATAAATGATAATAAATCCATATTATCTATTTCTGTCCAACGTTTGTATTTATTAGACATTGTTATTTATACTTATTATTATCTTTATTAATATTTAATTCAATTTTATATTTTTATATTTATATACAATGCCGTTTGAATTTTGCAATCGCAACCCTTTTTTATCTTTTAGTATTGTAATATGCATTTGCTATATTATAACTGTTACTATATTTTATTATGATTCTCATCGCACTAATCCGCATTTTCTTAGATATTATTTAATAAATGATATTTATAATAATAAAATTGAAAAATTAGATTCTCCTTTTATAGATGCCTCATATTATATATTATCTACATTTAGCACAGCAGAATGTCATATTACACCAAATTCAAAATATGGAAAAATATGGTCAAATTGTTTACAAATTTTAATTTTATTCTTTACTTTTAAAGTTTTTAATAATAAATAATTAATTTTAAATACTATAAAAAAGCGCTGTATTATTGCGCTCATTTTTTCTGCGAATTACAAGAACTTTTCAGCGTTTTAACAAGACTTTTAGATGTTAAATTATATATTTACGCTTTTGTATGTAGTACTTGTAATTCGCTGAAAAAATGAGCATCATTTTTACAACAAGACTAGACGCTCACAAAAAATAATCAGTTTCAAATTATTTTTAATAATAATAATAATAAAAAATATATTTATATCATTATAATACTAAAATCATTATAATAACTGATTTATTTATTAAATATGGCGAGATTATTAGATAAAATCGGTTACCCCTTTGCATATATATCTAGTAGAATTCAAAAACGTTTTATATTTTCATTGTTTATTACAATGTTAATTTGTTTCATTGTAACTATGATAATATTTGAATGGGATCAAAACAGAGTGCATAAACCTAATTTTACTAGAAACACAAACACAGAAATAATTGATGGAAAAGAAGTGACGACATTTGTGTCATCGCCATTTACCGATGCATCACATTATATTATGACTACATTTTCAACTGTTGGGTATGGTGATATTACACCACGAACTTCATTAGCAAAGGCATGGACTAACTTTATGCAGTTTTTAGTTTTAGTATTTTCACTTAAATTATTTGAATACTTTTATACAGACAGCAATAGTATTCAAGCATTAGTTAAAGAAATTGGAAGTAAGAATGCATTAATATCTGATCTAAATTATCAAATTAGCACGTTAAAAAATGATATTGATTCATTAAATGTTCCTAGAAAAAAATCAACATCGTGGAGAAATTTATTACACAAAGCAAAAGAAAATGAAGATGTCAGACGAAATGCAACTGTCCTCCCTGTATCATAATATAATTAATTATTTAGATTATTAATTACATAAAATATTATTTGTATTAATATAACATATTAGCACACTATTTAATTTCATAACTACTTATTTTTAATGATTGATTGCTTTGTATTACATAATACACCTAATTGTGATAATTTATGCTGTTCAAATTATGTTTGCTCTTTTAATCCAATTTGCTGTCGTAATGAATGGAATTTACAATGCATAACTTCAGCAATTAAATTATGCCCTTCAAATTGTGAATTAGTAAATAATTCGTGTTTTGATTTTAATTTAACGAATTCTCCTATTTGGAATATAACAACAATTCCAAATTTTAATATAACAAAAATACCCGAGCAAACTAGTGATACAGAAATAATAACTTTTCCAGTTGAAACTACTGTCCCAGTTAGTACAAATAATAATTCTAATAATCAAGACACTAATGTGTCGCCAAATAACGCAGTCGCAATTAAACAAAAACTTATGTTAACATTAATTTTTATTGGATTGTTAGTATAAAAAAAATTGAATTTAATATTATGATTTATATAATAAAGTATAGTAATAATGATTGATGCTATTTTAAACATTCAAAGACCTTCATTTATTAATGTTTCCGGTTCTTATGTTCTTCAATTACTTTTACATAAAAATAATATTACCTTTGATTGGAAATCAAATGATTTAGATATTTATATTAATATTAATGATTTTAATTTTACATTATTTAAAACATTAGATTACATTAAAGAAATATTAAAATTATATTCTACCAATACAGAAAATCAAAATGATTTTATATTATCTAATTTAGAAACTATTACAAAAAAATTTACTAATATTATGTATAATTTTTATTTAAATAACTATGAATCAACTATTATTGATAATAGTTATTTAGATGTTTTAGACAATATTGTTGATGTTGTTAAAATTTATTTAGATAATATTAATATTGATGTTATTATTATTGATATTGATATTGATCAATATATTAATATCAATTTTGATTTATCAATTGTTAAAAATTATTTAGATTACAATAACAATATTATTAATTATAATAATATTTATGATTTACAACATTATTTATGCAATTACGATTATAATAAATTTATTTCTAATATTAATGCTAGAAGTATTAATAATATTAAAAAATTTATTTCTAGACTTGATAAATATAACAAACGAGGATTTAAAATTTATTTAAATTTATCTAATTGCAATTGTAATGTTATTAATTGCTTATGCTCGATTAGATTAGATAGTAAATTTTATAATACATTTAAACAAGGATTAATTACATATTCTAATTTAAATAATGAATACACTGAAAATTATTTTACAAATATTTATTGTACGCGCCATAGAGGCCATATTACTTCTTGCAAAGCAATTAATACTAATATCAATACATCATTATGCAATAAATTAATCATTAATAAATATGAATTTAATAATTTTAACTGTCCTAATTATTATTGTAAATCTAATGATAGTATTGTTAATAATACTATCATTAATAAAATAGTTTTGTTAAAAGATTTAATTATTAATTATAGTTGTCATCCTAATAATATTTTATTATTAAATGACGATTTAAATTCTTAAATCTATTATTACATTTCTTGTTTAAATCCAAGGGAAATTAGGATCTCTACTTTTAAATAATACAGATCCTGTCGTTTCATCTAAGATTACACAGCATAAACCGTATTTATCTTTTTTTGTACATTCATATTTTACATCATTGCATGTCTCATTAAATATTATATAATTGTTTTCTTTCCCTTCATTTAATCCATAATTAATTAATGTAATATTCGAATTATTTTTTTGTATATCTTCTAATATAGTTTTATATAAATATTTGCAAAAATCGTGATATACTATTTGAACATTATTTATTATAAATTTGTTATAATTTATAATTTGAGATATTAATTTTAAAAATATATCATTATTTGGTTTAGATGCTATTATTGCGTTATGAATTCCAGTTTTATTATGACTTAAACACGTATAAAAATCATTTGTGCTAAATATATCATCTAATGGTTTTTGTAATAATGTTTTTATATCTAAATATACACCTCCATACACATAAAGAAGACAATAACGTAATAAATCTGCCTTATGTGCGCCAATCTTTAAACTATTAAATGCATTTAATACAATTGGATTATAATATTCTTTTAAAAATATTACCGCATCTTCATCATCTAATAATATATATTTATAATTAGATGCATATTTGTTTATATCTTCAAAAATATAATTCGGGATTTTTAATTTATTATAATAAGTTTGAAATAATATTTTCGGTATTTCATTTGATTTTACATTTTCTTTAATTAATAATTCTTCTCTTTTATATTCTTTATAATTTATATTATTTATACATTGAATTGGATATTTTATAATAATATTTTCTATATTTATAATTTGTAAATTATGAAATAATAATAATAATAATAATACTATTATAATGCAAGTTTTCATTTTTTATTTTTGTATTAATATAAATAATTTATTCTAATATGAATATTTTATTTTATTTTATTTTTATTCTAATTTGTGCTATTGCATTATATGAAATAAACCATTTTATTTATTTTTCTAGAATTCTTATTAAAAAATTCCCAATTTATCCATTTTTTAACATTTATAATAAAAATAGTTATTCCCAAGCAGATTTAAATGTATTAGTTAATTATTCTAAATTACCAGTAATCTCTGATTTAGATACCATCCCTAATAATCTTTTTCAAATTTATATTTTATATGATAAATCTAACATTCCTAATTATATTTTTGAAAAAATAAATACATTCGCTCCTAACTATAATTACTATTTATATGACGACGATAAAGCATTACACTTTTTAAATTCTTATTTTAGTAACCTCGTTGTACAGCGATTTAAAGATTTAAAACTTGGCGCACATAAAGCAGATTTATTACGTTATTGCCTTCTTTATGTGTATGGTGGCGTGTATTTAGATATTAAAACATTATTAATAAAACCATTAGATGAGATATTTGTTAATAAAACTTATTTTTACACTTGTTTAATGGATTTTGATACTGTAATTTATAATGGATTAATTGCTAGCAAACCAAGAAATAATATATTCTTACATTTAATATATTGGATTGTTAATATTCCATTATATATTGTTAATGAACCCACCAAATTAGTCGGTTATTTATCTTTCTGTCTTGATTTATATAAATATATACAAATTGATACTAATTCTAATAAATTAACTAACGGATTTTATAAAGGTATCACTCAAAATTATTATTTGTTTAAAGAAGTCGCTACTTTAAAAATTAATGACACTTGCACAAAATTAGATAGATATGGCGGTTGTATAGATATTTATGATTTTGATACTAAAATATTTATTGGTAGAGACCCTGATTTCCCTTGGTAAAATAATTAATTTTATTTTTAATCTAGCACGTCTAATATAGATTTTTTAGTTAATATGATTGAATTTAAAAATTACATCTATTCTATTTTCATTATTTCTATTTTGATTCTTTTAGTTTTAGTCATTAGTAATTCTAATTTATATTTTTTAAATTATGTTTCTTTGATTCTTTCTATCTGTTTTGCATTTACTCATTTTTACTTTGCTAATAATTTCGATTCTAAAATAAAAATATCACCTAAGGAATTAATGAATAAAGTTCATCTTGAATATTTTAAACCATTACAAAATAATATTAAAGATGGTTTAAATTCTGGCAAATACAAACTAAAAACTTTTTTCGGCATTACTGGTAATAATGATTTATATGGCGGCTGGACGCCTTTTGCTAAAAATAAATATAAAACTACTATTGTTGTCGGTGATAACTTAGATAATTCTTTACCTGATACTGTTAATACGCAAATTGAAAACGCTGAAAATGGTATTCAAATTTTAATTAATAATTTAATTTCAAATACTCCTGACTACTCTAACGAACCTTTTATTAAAAAATTCTGTTCTAAAATTACTAAATCTTTTAATTCAATTACTGATGATAGTTTTAATTATAATAATTTATTTGGTAATCAATCTCAAAATTTTAAAACTATTTATAATGAATTAGAATCACCAGACTTAATTATTCTTTCTCAAAATAAAGTTTTTGCACCTTTAAAAACTTTAGACATTAATCAAATGATTTTGCCAAGTTTTGATCATACTAAACCGTTATTTAATGTATTAGCATTAGATACTAAATTTAACTTTAATCAAGTTATTTCAAATTGTAAAACTATTAATACTAATAATATTATTCCTAACAATATTTATTTAGAAGGTATTACTACTAATAATTTACAAAATCTTAATAATATTGTTGATGTCAAATGGTTTCACAAAATTAATAATTATATTTCTAAGTTAAATAATAAACAAATTTTTACTGTTTTCGCATATACTTATAAAGGCGACGGCATTGCTAATTCATTTTTAAGAAATAATAATAATTTTGAATCTGATGATTTAGACAATACTGAATTGTTTGACACTTTTACAAATAATATTTATTGGACTGACTCATATTTCCCGTTTTATTTTCAATTAGTCGATTTTATTAAAAAAACTGATATTAATGATTTTAAATTATACTTTAATAATTTAAAATATGATGATATGCCTTTTATGAATATGATTAGTTTTTATGAAAATTTAAAAGCATTAAATACTTTTAAAGCAGAATGCCGACAAATATTTTCTAAAAATTCAAATCTCATTGATATTATTAAAATTATTCAAAATGAAAATAGACATTCTATTAATTATATGCTAATTTCCGCTCTTTGCTTTGCTAATACTTTTAATATTAAATTTTGGAAAAATATTATTTCTGATTTTATTTCTGACTTAAATACTATTATTTTAAACGCACCCCCAACTACTAATTTCTTTATTACTTATCGCGGCACTAAAAAAAATTATTTAAAAAAAAATTCACCAGACTTATCTTTTAAAGATAATACACTTTATAAACACGGTGTCCTATATCAAGATTCTAGTTTCATTTCTACAACTATTGATATTCAAAATTCAGAATCATTTATTAATTATGTTGATAATTGTTGTCTTCAACGCATTCTAATTCCACCTGATACTCGATGCTTACCTATTTCTGGATTGTCTAGATTTGGTGATAATGAAAAAGAAATTTTATTACCTATTAATTCATTAATGTTCTTATCTAAAAATATTCAAAAAGTTCCTATATATTTATCTAATGTTAATAATAATTTTGATAATATTTCTAATATTTGTCCTCTTGATAAATTAAAAATTAAAACTAATGATTTAGTTTTAATTGGCACTGGTATTAATAAAGTTCATTAATTACCACATTGTGCGTTTATAAATCCGTCTAGCACCTAACCCAACGATATAAGCAATTGATAATCCTTTTGTTACATCTGATGCTAATTTAATATTTTTATAATATTCTAAATTCTTTTTATCTTCCTCTAATTTCTTTTTCTTCTCTTCTTCTGTCATTTTTGATATTGTTTCATATTTATCAATTACATTTTCATATTCATCTAATGGTATTAATTGTAAATTATTCTTTTTTTCATACAAAATTAACCAAATAGTTAATACTAATAATAATGTTGTAAATACATAATTAAACGACTCCCATCGTGTCTGTTCAACTACGACAATCGGCTCTTTTTTAAATCTATACCAACGATTTGAAATTGTATTCTGACCTGACCATCTATTTTTATCCTGTGCATTTCTAATATCATATGCTGGCGTCTTTCTATATTCATCTAAAATATAATCCCAACGCTCATCTGTTTGCACCGGCTCTTTTGTAACTTCTCGTGATGATTTACTACGTCCAATCTCTCCTAAAAATTTTCTTGTTTTAATACCTGCAACACCATCAAAATTTTCACCTAAATTAGTTACGGCAACTTTGTTTCCTGACCCACCAATATCAGACATATTTTATTTTATTACTTTACTAATTATATGATAAATTATATTTTTTTTTAAAAAAAAATTTATCATTTTATTATTTAATATTTTTTTGATTTCTTACGAGACTTTTTTGAACGCGACTTTTTTGATTTCTTAGCACCTCCCGATTTTCGACGAGACTTTTTTGAACGCGACTTTTTTGATTTCTTAGCACCGCCGGCAACCGAATCGCCTTTTCCTAAAATTCTAAACATTTTTGTATCGCATTTAACACATTCTCCTTTCATTGCTTTTCGACCATTTTTCATTGTTACATTTGAAGTATTTTTCATTGATTGTTGCTTTTTACAACGCATACATCTCGCTTCTGTCATTTTTTATTTTTCACCCGTTTAAATAAATTTTTATTACCACACCGATTTAAATTTATATTTAAATAATTATTTTTTACACTAAAAAATATTATTTATTATAAACATTATTTTAGTCTTATCATTATGTGCTGTAATATAATGATAATTATTGTATTACTCTTTTTTGTTATATTACTTTCTTCTTTAAATACTAAAAATGATGTTATTAAATATAATTATCATATTGATGTTATATTACGATTATTAAATTCTTCTAATTCTTCTAATATTAATTTATATTTTATTAATTTAGATCATTCGCAGGCTCGTAAAATACAATTTTTAAATCAATTTTATAATATTTCTAATATCTCTGTTACACGAATTTCTGCTGACTCCCCTGTCACTATGCCTACTATTATTGGAAATTTTGATAATATTGATAATGTACTCGCTTGTACATCTAGCCATCTTAAAGCAATTCATTCTGCTTTCCATAATAACGATTCTTATGCTATTATCGCAGAAGATGATGCTATTATTTTAAATAATATCGATTGGCATTTTTTAATTCAATTAGCACCTCCCGATTGGGGCATTATACAACTTCATACTTGTTGCATGCCTAATGAATCCGAAATTTTTAATCCTATTTATCAATTTTATAGAACCAATACTTTATTTTTAAAAACTAATTTAATGACACCTTCTACTGCTTGTTACATTATTAATTTTAATACTATGAAATTATTATTATCTAGATATGTTCCTAATTATTTAAATCCTAATTGGAATGATATTGATATTATTGATTTATCTTTCTCTAAAAATAGTTCTGCTTCTGATGTTATTATTTATTTACAATCTAATCGCTATGTTTGTACACAAATTTTAATTGATGTTCAAGGTACTGATAGCATCCTTCACGAAGATCACCTTGACCTTCAAAATATTACTAAAAATTATATTATTTCTCATTATTAACTTATTGAGTTGCTAATAAATATCCTAACAACGCTACACCACCACCAAACTGTGCCAAACCAATACCAATCCACGGTTTCGCTTTAATAATATCTCGTAATTCATCATCAAGTGTCTCAATATTTTTTAAATATTTATAAATAATATAATCTTTATCATTAGTATGATATGTAAATTTAATTAATGCGTTTGACTGTTTCTGCTGACTGCTTAAACCAATACTTGATGTACTATCTGGATTAAATGTCTCTAATGACTTTATTATTGTATCTATTGCATGGGCATATGCTAGATTATATAACTCAACTCGCTTTGATATCAGTTCGCTTTCATACATTTTTAATTCGCCTAGTGTCGAAAATTTTAATTCTTTTATGTCTTTATATTTAGAATATTTACACTTTTTTAATTCATATAGTACTAATTTATCATATACTACATTTATATCTGGATAATCTGTTATTGTATCATATGATATTTTATAAATTCTAATTTCGTCTTTTACTTGTTTCTCATTTACGCGCTCTGCATTTATCTTTGCTAACTCTTCTTCGCTTAATGGTTTTGACATTATTGATATTATAAATAATACAAATACAAATGCAAATAATATACTTAATATTATAATTTTATGTTGTTTAAACTTAGTTAATAAATTTTCATTACATACTAATGTATCTAATTCTTCTTTCTTTTTTATTCTATCATTTATATTTTGAATTATTGAATTCATTTTAACAAATGCTCTTTATAAATGATAATTAACAATTGTTATTTAATTTATTCTATATCAAAAAAAATATAATAATTATCATTTTTTAATATTTATAATGACGTATCTATGATTTCTGGATTTAACCCGTTTGATAATCGTGTCTCTTGTTGGCGATAATTTTTAAATTCTTTATATTTATCATCAATAGTATCTTTCACTTCTCGCTCTGGTTTATTTTGTTCTTTATTAAAATTTATATACATATCTGATAATTTTTTATCAATTATTGGTTTTAGTTCTAAATGTAATTCAGCATCTTCTAATATCTTTTCTTTTAAATAATTTACAAACTCTATATAATTTTCACTTCTACTCTTTTCATTTAAAGTTAATAAATGTTCAAAAATATTTGATAATAATCCAATATAATCTAATGATCGCCAATTAATATAATTTGTCTCTTTATTTATTTCTAATATTAGATATTCATGCGCTAGTTTTTTTATTCCTGGAAATATTAATAATATTTTTAAATTATGATTCTCTTCAATTGCAATATTAAAATGTAATTTTTTTAATATTACTATCACTTCATTAAACATTTCACTTATTTTATCTACTTCACTCATACCTACTTTATTTTTGATATCTTGATAAATTAATCCTATATCTCTTAATAATCCATATCCTATATATGAAATATCTGTGTCTTTAAATGACCGCATATTTAATGTTAAATTAATTAAATGTTGATTAATTGTATTATTACAACCCCCTACTATTGAACCGTTATTACTATAGTTTCCATGTATTTGTACATTTGTAATATGTTTTTGTGTTTGCTCGTGTATTTTTTGATGTGAAGGACGTGTAAATTTTACATTGCATAATTCACATTTTAATTCTTCTTTTACTTTAATAACATCACACGGGGTTTTATTGTTTTTATGTCTTTCTAACTTACTAAATGAATTAAATACCTTATTACATTTAGTGCAATTATATTCTGATGGCATTATAATAAATAATATGTGTTATATACTATATATTATAGTATATATATTATATGTTTAATATATATTTCGCGATGGTAGAATGTATTACAAGGCGTGGTATTTATTATATGATAGTAAATTACAAAATTTTAACCTTGTAGTGTTTCTTTTGGCTAAAAATTCCGACGTCAGAAAGTTTTTTT
>JACCEA011985399.1_pt1 | contig 12296 bp, 12 predicted proteins | sample 7449851 | NCBI WGS metagenome assembly JACCEA01 (sample SAMN15323453, study PRJNA562643) | freshwater metagenome | isolation source: river surface water | place: USA:Blue River Watershed | collected 2017-08-18 | reverse complement strand
CAAATTGTTTGTTTCTTTTAACTTCTAACTTTACCGTCAAAACTACTTTATGATCTTATAAATCCTTATACCGGTCTAACCACAAAGATTCAACTTGGCTTGTTGGCTGAATGGATATTATTAATCAACGAAACGAAAGAGGTTTTTGGGTGTTTCAAAGTCACTTCTTGTTGTTTTCTTTCGATTGTTTGCTTCTTGAGATCAATTCAATCAGCTTCCATTGACCTGAGTTATTCTCTTTTTGTTGAACTTCTGTCTCTTCCTCTTTCCACATATTTTGTTCGTGTTCCAACTACCAATTCTTTCAATATTTGTACAACATAAGTTGAAAAGAAAGTATTAGAAATGCCAGAAGAGATGGTTATTGTAAAGAAGAAGTCTGAATCTCCTTGGAGATGGGCCATCTTGTTTTTGACATGTACAATGATGATTGGTAACTATTACTGCTACGATATTCCTGCAGCTTTAAACAGTCAAATGGATGATTACATGGGTAAACCATCAGATTTTGCCACATTATTTTCATTGTTGTATACTGTATATTCTATTCCTAATATCATTCTACCATTCTTTGGTGGTTATTTCATTGATCGTTTGGGTGTGAGAGTTTGTATGCTTGTCTTCGCTATCTGCATCACTGTTGGTCAGTTAGTTTTTGCCTTAGGTTTAAGTGTGAAATCATGGCCAATTATGTTCCTTGGACGTGTCATCTATGGTTTTGGTGGTGAGAACCTTGGTGTGGCAAACTCTGCCATTCTTTCTGTTTGGTTTGAAGGCAAGGAATTGGCTTTCTCGTTCGGTTTGAACTTGTCGATTGCTCGTCTCGGTTCTGTAATTAACAACTTGGTATCTCCTGCTATTGCAAATGGTATTAATATTCAATTTGCTTTCTGGTTTGGTGTTATTCTTTGTGGTTCCAGTGTTTTGAGTGTTGTCCTCATGTCATCAATCGATAAACATTTAGATTCTGTTATGGAAAGTAAAGGAACTCACGCATTGTTAGTTGATCAAGATGAAGAAGAAATTAAATTTGGTAATAATAAAGGCAATGATGATAATGGCAGTCGCTCCAGTAGTGTTTCGGAAGCACCACAAGTTCAATTCCGTGATATGTTTTCATTTGGTAGTATTTTCTGGAATTTAGCAATTATTTGTGTGGTTGTCTATGGTTGTGTTTTACCATTCAATAATATTGCTTCAGCATTACTTCTTGAACGTGATTATTTTATGGATCCACCAAGTGGTTGTCATTTATTGAATGATCACTTATGCCAAAGTGCTTCCAATTATCCAGTTGATTGTCCATCATCAAAGTGGTATCAACCGCCATTACAGTATAACGTTAGTTTCAATGATGTCGATTGCACGGATTCTTATTGGTCCGATACTTGTGCTGTGGAATTTTGCAATCGTCAATCGGATGCTCAAGTTCAAGCTGGTACTATCATGTCAATTCCTTACATTATCTCTGCTGTGTTGAGTCCATTTCTTGGTGGTTTTGTCGATAAGTTTGGTTTCCGTGCGGTAATTGCAACCATTTCTCCATTGGCATTGATGGTAGTTCACTATTTCCTTGGTTTCACCAGTGTTGATCCTGTTGGTCCATTGGTTGGTCAAGGTTTGGCTTACTCTTGCTTTGCCGCTGTCGTGTGGCCATCTGTTGCTTTGGTCATTGATCCACGCTTGGTCGGACTTGGTTATGGTATTGTTGTGAGTATCCAGAACTCTGGTCTTGCTGCCTTCCCATTGATCATTGCTGCAATCTACTCTGATTCTAATGATCACTACATTCCAAAGGTTGAAGAGTTCTTCATTGGCTTGGCAATTTTGGGTTGCGCTATTGGTGTGATCTTAAACATCATTGATTACTTCTACATGGACCATGTCTTGAACAAGCCTGGAAAGGACGAGCCTGATGAACCAAAGGATGAGAAAAATTTTGGTGATTTCAATTCCATGTCTAATCCTATTGTTAACGATGAGCATGAGGCTCAACAATCTCGTTCTTCCAGGCACTCAACTGGATCTCGTGACGGACATCACGAGAGACAACACTCTCGTACGAAGTCCTCTGAGCTTTTTGCTACTTCGTTGATGCACTAAATACTAGTGCCCATCGTGAAGTGTGTAGATATATAGTTCTTTGAAGGAATGTTGATAGATTCGATAGTTTTGCAAGTTGTGTGTGTTTTATTTTTGATTGTTGAGAGTGCAATGCAAGTTGTTGCAGTGTTTTTAGTAGTGAGAGGTGTGTCTGGCGGTATAAATCTGAAAACACACTTGACATAACAATAATATTTTAGCGTACATATAGGTTGCAATAGTACCTCTTGTTGGTTCACATGCTGGTATAAGCAACATGGACTGATTTCATTCTTCCTTCGTATGGAGTTTTTCTTGTCTCTCTTATAAAGTGTATTGATTGTTCATGTACTGAAATAGGATATCGATGTATTCTTTTCCCTGTATATAATCGCTATCATCGACGAAACTTTATTCAGTAATTGTAGACTAATATCTTACGAGACATTTGAAGGAACATATGACTGGGAAGCTAAGATTGATGTTCAACGGAGCTTTTATTTTGTGAGCACAGAAATTCCATGCCTACGGTTGTAAATTAATAAAAACATCCTATTTCCAAGTTACCAATCATAAACTACACCTCCCATAAAAAGATATACATGTAAACTGACACTTAAATGGACAACAATCCGTACAACAATATTGACGATATTCCTCCAATAACAGTCATAATAAAGTTTACCATTTCATTCGATAACCAATCGACATTATTTTGAAACACAGCTCCGATATACGATTCAATCGTTGTTGCAAACACGGATGCAACTACAGTAGCTACCAATCCTCGCCATGAATGTATTACACCAAACCATAGAGCCAGAAAAGCCATGAAGAAGCCACCACCAATCCCTGCTATTGTTCCCTCTACGCTTACAGCACCCTCCGTGCCACGAGGAACCTGTTTCCAAGATGTTATTAAGTATGCAGTCTTTCCATAAGCTTTCCCTATTTCAGAAGAACATGTATCTGCAAGCTTCGTGGCAAATGATGCAACAAATGCGACCCTAAAAGCCTCCGACCAAGGTGGAATAAAGTAGCTCACAATGGCACAGGACATCGCCTGCAAGCCAATTGTCAGAGAAAAACAAAAGAAAACACAATGCACAACTTATACCATAGCAGCACTCCCCCAAACATTCTCAGGAGCTCTAGCACCACCTCGTTTTTCCGCTATGCCCAGTTTCTGCATGAATGACATCAGGCCTCAGATAATTGCCACGTAATCTAATGGAATGGTTATTACCTCTTTTTCATAGAGCTTCAATTTGGTCACTAACGATCCCAATATCAGAAAAGTCACACCAATACTCCACCCAGATACACCTAGAAAAGTCCACAATCCTATCCCAAGTCCCATTGAATGCAATAACCCCTCTCGAGTTAAAGATTTCTGTTTTTTGGCCGTCAAGATTGCTGCTGCACAACCATTGACCAACACTGCCATAATAAAGCGCAATTGAATTGAAGAAAGGAAAGACACTGATGAAACTGCATTCAAGCCTGTATAGCCACCACGAAAATGAAAGCTCCGAAATCTTGGTGTTGAATTGTCTTCCAGCGATGCGCTGATCAACAGTTCCTTTGGAGCGATGGTGGTTCTGGCCAGCTTGTGCCTCGAAATTCCCAAGAGCGGTGTTCGCAACGGGTGAGCCACTGCTGCAAGATGTGCCAAAATAATATAGATCAATACCCACTTCATTCAACCCTTCTAAGTTATATTGTACAAGAAGGAAAACGTTGTCTTTTTGTTTATCGAATGGAATGGTGTATCCGAGCAGGAGAGCAGCGGCGCAGCGCAGGCGCAGGCAGACGCACCTTCTGGCTTCAGCCAAGCTGCAGCGGCCACAGAGAGCGCGGAGCGGCCACAGCAGAGCGCGCAGCAGCTATAGCAGCCTTTTGCTGGTACAGCAGATATGGGATACTGTTCATTCTATAGTCCCCCGCCTCCTTTTCAGTGAAGAATTTATATCTCCCTGAGAACACCGAAACCTTCACTAAAAGATCTTGAATTATCCCAAATCATGAGGAAACAAAACAATTCCATTCGAACTTATATAGTCGATGAAAATTCCTTATCACCGATCCACACTGTATTGCCAAATCGTCAACAGCAATGTACTTATCAGGGATATGGGCTCCTTTTATCAAGGATCGATATGAATGCACTTGTGAAGTTTCTTCGCTGATGATGGATGATGAGGTGGTTGAACACATTGTATTCTTTGCGAAAATGGTAGCTTATATTCACAAGACATGGATTTATTTGATTTGAAAAAGTTTACGTTCTTCCATCGTCACCACAAATGATGGTACCTGGGACTCCATGAACAGATTTGAATAAGCCAACATAGGATATCACAAATTTGAGAAACTGTTTCAGTATATTTTGCAAATAGCACACAAATTATTAGTGTTTCCTCAGAACCTGGCCTGGAAAGCTGCGAGATACAAGTGCCTAACGTTCCTTTACCACACACTCGATCATTAACCAGAACACGCATCCTCTAGATATTTTGCAATTTTCAAAAGAACGCTATTGAATCATCAATTAGTCATTTGATGACCAAGAACATCATTTTTGGTTGGTTACTATATATTGAACCCAATATAACAGGTTCCGGAATATAGTTCGTTGCATGAAATACCAGATATAAGTAACAATGATCTGTTGACTGAAATGGGCTACAGTTTCATTCATCATCATGATATGATGAACGTTGTGCTTTTATGAAGACGATGGAAGTGAGAACAGATATAATCATTAACTGAACAGAAAACAACAATTGTTAACAACTATCACATTCATCATATAACAAGCAACATCAACTATCTATCAAGGAATCCGTCTAATTGCAAATTGCGTGAACTTTCTTATCCCCACTTTCCTCTACGCCTGACAAAGTAATTTGATTGATTTCAACTCCAGAATCATTTGATTTTGGAATAATTGGATCGACAAAGAACCAGCGAATTGCCCATGGTGAACCATAGCTGTTTAAAAGAATTGCCTGCGAGGAAAACACCATAATAAACATGAGAGAAAACTCTGGCAGTGAACTTACCTGCAGCTTTTGAAATAATTCGTGTGCTGCATCAATTTCTTCCTTGAAAATGGAGAGGGACTCAACATTAATACCCAGTGGAACTCCTGATCCCTTGGTTTGCTGCAAGACTTCTGTCAACAATTCGCAGAGAATATTAATCGATTCTTGGACCGGACGTTCACTAGCAAACATTCTAGCTTCAACTTCTTCAGGAACATGCATACCAAGCCACTTAATGAAAGTCATCGTCTTTGGTCTTCCACAAGGAGCGAAGGTAAGAATAACCTTCTTTGGTACAGTTCCCTTTTCTCTGCACAGGTCACCATAATCACGAATCAACTTAATAATTGGTCCTGATGCAAAGATTCCTTGAGTAATGAACCATTCTGCGCCAAACTCACTCTTCTTAAATAGATTCACGTGTTCATTTCCCTTTGAAGAGTGTCTCTCTGCAATACATACACATCCAAACTTGCAATCGCCACGAGCAGTAGCTCTCTCCCCAGCTAATTGCAAACTCATTCCCGCTTGCTTTGCTTGAGCAGAAGATGCAGCACCAACCAAATTGAATGCCTTATGTCCATGATCGACCACCGCCCTTGATAACCATTCATCGAAATGCTGTGGAGATTCTTCAACCACACTCTTATACACGACACATTCTTTGCCAGAAACAGCAGGAAAGTAAGAAGCATATTGTGATGGGTCCATGGTCTTTCTGAAAGGGAAAGGTCTCTCCAAGTTGGTTCTGGAACATTCATCTTGAATGTCATACACAATAAAGCCATCGGTGGCAAGTACAGCCGAACGGGCTGCAAACTTTGCACATGCTTCTCTCCCTTTTTCTTCGGTAGTTCCTTCCTTTGGAGGAGTAGAACCAAAGAGAAAGACTGGTCTACTTGGATTTGCTAAAGCACTCGCAAGGGACATAGTACAATGGAGATAGATCGATTCAGAAAGACAGGAATCAATCTAAGAGTATTGCAGTTTTTGCCAGCAAAGCAAGTATGTGAATCCCAAATCCAGACAGAATGTCATCGGCGTGCATTTTCATCATCTTTCCAAGCCATTCGCACCGTTTAGGGGTTTGAGGCACTATCTAACCAATATAACTAGATACTATTATGCTTATTCTATGCCTTAGATTGACTTCTCCCCCTTGTTTCAGCATCTGATTTTCAAAAAACTTTGAACAATGGGCACAGCCAAGCGCATAAAAGAGCTTATCTTTTAGGTTCGTATTTTTTCGACATCAAGGTGAATTTTTGTCCCACCCTCTCTCCCTGGAAGAGTAGATCATTTGAAACTACAATTGTCTTTTCTATCTTATTTAGTCCATTTCCTGATCCAAGGTTTTCGCGCAATATAACAGACCAATATTTGCGCATGGTTTCAAACAAATAATTTCTAACGTTTCTAATCCTTTTCTTACAGTTATTAGCGTCCAAGTAAAATGACTACTAGTGGAGATTCTGCTCATGAATTTGGTGCGTTAAATACATTACTTCTTGTAGTTATTTTGGGTCTATGTATTCTCTCAGCATATTTAATAAAACAAAATTCATTCTATTATCTACCTGAATCTGCTGCTGCAATTGTTGTTGGTATGATGGTAGGCGGATTAGCTAAGCTTGTTTATCCTTCCAGTGAAGAATTAGAATTTTTAAGATTTGAACCAGAATTATTCTTTTTTTTATTATTACCACCCATTATATTTGAAGCGGGTTACTCATTAAAAAAGAAAGATTTCTTTGCAAATTTTTGGAGTATATCACTATATGCTGTATTTGGTACAATCTTTTCAACATTTGTAATTGGATATTTTGTCTATTGGATTGGGTTATTAAAAGTGATTGATATTGATACTTCATCTCCAATGGAAGCATTAGTATTCGGTTCATTAATATCAGCAGTTGATCCCGTTGCAACATTATCAATTATGGGTAATCCAGAATTAAATTGTGATAATTTATTATATTCATTAGTCTTTGGTGAAAGTGTATTAAATGATGCTGTTGCTATTGTCTTATTTAAAACATTTATGCAATTTTATGAATCAGGTGAAGAATTTTCTGGTGATACAATTCCAACAATATTAATAAATTTTTCTGCTGTTAGTCTTGGTAGTGTAATAGTTGGTATTTTAACAGGATTAGCATGTTCGTATCTATGTAAACATACTTCATTAAAGCAATATCCTGAATATGAAATTTCAATGTTATTTTTATTTGCATATGGTAGTTATTCATTTTCTGAATCATTAGGATTAAGCGGTATAATGAGTTTATTCTTTTGTGGTATTGTTTTATCTCATTATAATAGTTATAATCTTTCACCAACTTCACAAATTACTGCACACAATATATTAAAATCAATTGCTGTTTTAAGTGAATATTTTGTATTTTTATATATTGGAATGGGAGTATTTACTGGTACTTTTAAACATATTAATTATTTATTTTGTTTTTTATGTACAATATTTTGTTTAATTGCAAGATTTATAAATATTTTTCCATTATCACTTGTTGCAAATTTATTTCGTAAACGTAAGATACCATTTGCTATGCAAATTGTTATGTGGTTTGCTGGTCTGCGTGGTGCGATTGCGTTTGCCTTGGTAAGTAAAGTATTCATCTATCTTGTTTTAAAATTCTAATTCTCTCTTTTGATGATTTCATAGTCCCAAAATATGCCTGCAGAACATCGTAATTTGTATGTTTCAACAACTCTGGTTATTGTTATTTTTACTACAATCTTTTGCGGTGGTTTAACAGAACCTATGTTGACACAAATGGGAATGAGATTAGATAAATCAGCCGCATCAGTTGAAGCAAGAAGTCCAAGAAAAAGAATGAGTATTACCGCGAAAGATGATGCTGACCGTCGCCAAGGACATGGTAGTGATATTCTTCGTGTAATCACTGGTCTGTTTAATCGTGGTGCATCTTCGAAAGATTCTTCTCAAGAACACGGTGACTATGAGGTAGGAAAAATACGTATGAAACTTAATTGAACAAATCCCACTTATCGCTACGTTTAGCAGGTTTTCCAGCAAGATGTTGATGATGAACCATCTCCAACAATGTCTAGAAATTTTAGTAGATCCCTTTTGGAGCGTTTTGAAGCGGAATATATGAATCCGTTGTTTGGTGGACCAAAAGTAAGTTTACCATTTAAAATATATATGAGTTTGCTCATTTAGCATGCCTATCACAAATTAGGATGGAAATGATATGCATGATCCCAAACCTCATGGAGAAATCCATGAATTGGAACTTCTTGATGCTCCAAGAATTGCCAACAAAGGTACAATAAATGATGAAGAGGAATCACAGCATCACTAATTATAGTTTCTGTTCTTTGATTGTATGTTTGTATGAATTGTAGATTGTACTGTAAATCAGTTAAGCAGTTGAAAAACAAAAAAATTCAAAAACTGTGTTATTATCTTAAATGTCTTTTTATCAACATAACACACGAATGAGACAAATGAGGAATAGAACAATTTCATACAATCAACGGCACGTTTATCAAAATATAACATTCACTCTTCAAATTTGTACATAACATTACATATGCTATGGTAATTTAACTAAGATATACACAATATGTACTTCTGTACATTTCTATATATATGTTGAAGGTAAGAGAGATAAAAGCTAGAAAGATATCGATGGTAATGATCCAATCAAGAACACAGTCAACTCTTCTGCATTCTTTCCCAATAACGCTTTTGTTCTTCTTCTGAACATGATGATAACCAAACTTCAATATCATGACGTTTCTTTTCTTCATAAAAAGCAGCAAGATTTTCTTGTTGAAGTTGTAAGAAGTCTTGTGCACTCATTGCTAATTGTTGAATCTTTGAAATAATATCTTCATCAACTACAATTCTACTATACATATCTCTCATCATCTCAGCTGTTCTCTCACAGACCATTAAATCTTTCTCTGTAACATCAAAACAAAACGGAATTTTCTTATTATTATTGGCATTAGTAGTAATATGATTATTATTATTGTTATGATAATGACCATTGTTGTGTGTATTATATCGCTTGTATCCACCTCCTGTTCCACCTTGTTGATCGTGGCGTTTGAAGGAGTTACCATTATTACTTTTCATAGAATTATTGTTGCTATGATCAAAGTTTCGACTATGCCCATTGCTACTAGATCTTGAAGATGATATCCGCTGTTGGTCGTCATACCGTCGCCCATTTCCACCTCCATTATTATTATTTCCACCACCGTTTGGAATACGCTGTGATCCACGATGTTGATTTTGTGTTTGACGACGTGCTTCTTGTTTATGATGACTTGGTAAAGCTGTACGTTGTAAGGAATGGCATATTTCATCCGCCATAATACGATTTTCCTTTTCTGATTCCATCTTATTTTTGAAGCTAATAAAATAAAATAAAATACGAAACAAACCGTTTGGCAGCGTTCAAAACTGACAAATGATTCTGTTTGATTGTTGATATGAATAAAGGGATTTACGACAAGGAAAATCACCAAAAAGGTTTTATTGATAGTGTGACTCAGTTATCCATCGATATCCAGATAGAGGATGTTGAATGTCCTTATGTCCTTGTTGTGATCTGGGACTCTCACTCTCGCGTTGTTTGGCTGGTGCTGGAAAACGCAACGGTTATCATGATTTTGGAAGTTTAGGAGGATTATCGACTAAATCTCTTGATGTTATACTCACATTCACAAAAATAAAGACAAAAAACCTACAAACTTAATCACAATCACATTAACACGGTAGAGACAGAGAACTTCAAGCTATACAACAATATCTTCTACTAGCAAGCATACAAAGTACAAAGGTTCTAATGACATTTTCGATTCAACAATAGAATAATTAGATCAAATTATCATGATCTAATAGTCTCTTTTTCTCGTCAGGAACAGACCCATCATCTTTGACAATAACCATGCCAGTGTCATTGATGCCGAACACGTTATATTTCTCCAACAAGCGCAATGCAGCAATTTTACAAGCATCCTAAAATGATAATTTTAAGGTATGAACGAAAGAAGATTTACTTGACATACCTGAATAAACCACCAAACTAAGCAGTAAAACCATATGAAAGGTGCTAAGCCATATGGCTGGGCACGCAACAAACCAATTGTGTAGACACCATCAGGGTATGATGAAGGCCAAGAACAAGCTAAGATAGTGGAAGTACTAAGAGCAACTACTGCAGCCCAAAGAAGAATTGGTGCAGGAGCAGAAGTCCAGAACCAATTGTCACCAGTACGAGCAGAAAACAAAGTCAAGAAATCTGAAATTGAAACCTTCAAGTAAATAGCGGTGGTCACTTGACCGTATGAAAGTCCACCCAAACCAATAGCAGCTAAGAAACCACTGGAAGAGCCACTGTCGAGCAGGAAATACAACAAGAGAAGAGATGATACACAAGCAACTCCACCCAACACAGAACCCATAAAGAACAAAACGCGGAGATTCCACTTCTCTGGAGTACGAGAAGGTACAACATTATCGTATCCGATAGCAATGAGAGTACCATCGTTGAGCAAAGTGATAAGCATCAACATTAAAACAGGCATATGAAAGTATGATGGCCAACTGGAATCATATTCATCGGGTTCGAATACGAACACTGCAATGAAGAAGAAAACTAACAATTGCAAAGTAGCTGAGATACGATAGGTAATAAAATTGCGAATACGAACGAAGATAATACGAGAGATGATAATACCATCGACAATAGTGGACAAACCAGGTTGGGTCAAAACAATACTAGCAGCGGCTCTAGCTGCATCAGTTGCGCCTTGCACAGCAACACCAACATCAGCACGCTTCAAAGCAGGAGCATCGTTGACACCATCACCTGTCATACCAATCTTGTAACCCAACTCTCGAAGGCATTCAACAATCAAATACTTGTGTTCAGGGAAAACTTGGGCAAATCCATCGGCAGAAAGACAGAGTTCACCATAATCACGTGCAAGATGTTCAGGCTTTTGCTTTGTTGTTGGATCAAGGGATGGAAGACCTTCAGAGGAGTAGATTTTATCACCCATGTTAAGGACACGAGCTGTTTCCTTCGCAATCAAAAGGTGATCACCAGTGATCATCTTGACAAGCACACCGAAATTGCGAGAATCAGCGATCGTTTGTTTTGTATCAGGACGAGGAGGATCCAAGAAAGTGAGCAATCCTAAGAAATGCCACTTTCCATCATCATCAGTTTTGGCAACAGCAAGGCAGCGAATTCCTTTCTCTCCAAATCTCTTGATCTCATGTTCAACTTGTTCATGAACACTGTGATCATCAATTAACTTAAGAATAACGTGAGGAGCACCCTTGGTTGTCTTGAAAACTTTACCAGTAGCAATTTCACGAATGGTACCTTCAGTGCGCTTTACAACAGGATCGAAAGGCATGTAATCAATTTGTTCAACGGTATCCAAAGATGGTAAATCAACAGCACCAAGAGTCAACTTGTCCAAAGCATCTCTTGGCGGTTCCTTCCACTTCGCTGCCATGGCAGCATATCGCAAAATAGAATATTGGGTTTCGCCAGGAGTAAAAACTGGAGTTTCTTCTTGAATCATCATTTGGTTGAGAGTTAATGTACCAGTCTTATCAGAACATAAGATGGCCATACCAGCCATATCTTCAATCGCGGACAATCTAGTCACAATGGCACCTCCTTTTGACAATTCTTTAGAGCCAAGGGCAAGGGTTGTTGTTGTAACAATTTCAATTGCAAGAGGAATCGATGCGACCATAAGAACAACGGTGAATGATAAAGCTTCAATAACACCAACACTACGAACCAAATAGATGAAGACGATGGTACACAAAGTACTGGACAAAACCACCAAAACCAGCATAATATCGATAAGAACTTGCTGCAAATTACTAACTTCATTATCACTCTGTCAAAATAGTTGAAAATCAGAACTAACAATGGTAGAGAATGTAACTTAATTTTACCTGGAGAAGAGAAGCAGTCTTGCCAAAGAAAGTATCGACACCAGTAAATTCGACGGTGGCTTCAACTTCACCTCTCACAACAGTGGAACCCATCATACATGAATTTCCTTCATACATAGTAACAGGCAATGATTCTCCTGTCAATTGGGCTTGATCAACATCAATGGAGCCATGATTAACTCTGCAAT
>JACCEA010305524.1_pt1 | contig 12297 bp, 15 predicted proteins | sample 7449851 | NCBI WGS metagenome assembly JACCEA01 (sample SAMN15323453, study PRJNA562643) | freshwater metagenome | isolation source: river surface water | place: USA:Blue River Watershed | collected 2017-08-18 | reverse complement strand
TTCAGACCAATTATTGAATTTAAAGAATCTTTTCTTGAGCTATCGGAAAATTTGGAGGAAAAGTAAGTTATTTCTCTACTTCCTGATCTTACTTCCATTACTGTTTCTTTGTTTTCATCTTCCAAAATATAAACACGCAAATTTGGATGTTTAGTATGGAAATTAGAATTTTTTGAAACGGTCTTCCATGTATAGTTGCCAAGTTTTATAATATCTCTATTTGGATGATGATCATCAAGATGTATAATATTATCACCTATTAATGAATATGAACTCTTATCTAATAATGATGTTAACGGATATGTTTTTTGTATCTCAATTTTATTATCCTCTAGATATTTCTTCAATAATTTTACTGCATCATCCGCAGATTTGTCTGATGATAATTCAATTCTTTCTGAAATATCTAATAAATCTCTATAGTCTTTTTTACCAATGAATACTACCTGATCATTGACAACAAAGATCATAGTATTTCTTAGCATATGAACTCTACCAAATTCACATTCATATACCATTTTAGCATCCTGTAATAATTTAAACTGATCTGATCGTTTATCAAAATATATACCAAGACCATATAAATACTTGGCTATACCGTCATTTTTTTCCAGAACATTATTAGCGAACCAAAGCCATTCATTAGGATATGCTTTTTTCACAAAACTAACATACGTAGAGTTGTCATCTCTATGTAAATCAAATGTTGATAATATGTTTTTATTTTCATGAATAAAATAGTAGGAATCATACTTACTCAAAGATATATTATTTGAAAACTTATGAACTGGTTGCATAACATCCCACACTTTATGAAAGCCATCTTTCGTGATAATTAATCCGTTAAAAGGCTGAACATAGTTGGAAAATCTTTTTATGAAATATGGAAAGTTAGTTAAAAACTCCTCAGTTTTTTCTGTGCTCTCTCCTTTAAAAAGTTTATCATTTATCTCATAATCTAATTCACCTGTTGTCAAAGAGAATGTAGTATGAGAGAGATATTCGCCATTTATTTTTATATTGAGAACTACAGTGTCGTTTTTAACAAATCTATTTGGTGATATATCATTTAATACTCCCCAGCCTTTAGTATCATCTTTCATTATCGTTCGATAAAGATTAATTTGTCTACCACTACCAGCTATCCTAAAATTCAGCCCACTATTGTTAAGAAACTTTATTTCATCCTCTGATAGAGATGATTTTTTTCTACCTAGTTCAAGTGCACCTACACTATCATTATTAATATATCCTAATGCAATTATCTCATTGTCATATCTGACTTCTATGTTCTTAGAATAGGTATAGATAATCCCTCGATCATCTTTATACGGAACCTCTGCGAATTCAATAGGAGTTACGCCATATTTTTTAGCTGTTGTATCATAATATAAATTAATATTGGTTCTATCTGGATTAAGATATCTTGTTCCTTGGCTGTTAGAATTTATATCATTGACGTAGCTTTTAACAATTTCAAGTCCATCTTCTCGTATTGGAGTATTGGATATGAACATATTAGTGTCCAATCTGAATCGGCCAATTTCCACATCTTTCTGATCTGATTTTACTACAAAATATACGCTATCATCCTGTGATAAAATCTCATACCCCTTGTCTGAATATTTAGTGGCATATGTTAATAATTTAGAAATATGCTTACCATCTTGATTGACTAAATTCATATTATTAGTGTCAGTGCAATACGTGCTTACTCCTTTTTTATGAAGAAAATCTAAAAATCTTACTGCATACGGAACATATTCTCCCACTGGTGGATTATTCTGTTTTCCTTTTATTTCATATAGGTTGTCATCAGAGAATCTTATGGCAATATGAGGATTATTTTTTGGATCATGAAGAAAGAGAACATATTGTTTTCCACTTTCCACCATATCCCAATAAGTCCCTTTACCGAGACAATTTTGCATGATTGATCCATCTCTCATCATGGATTGTTTAGTTTCTGGTTTAACCCAAGTATATTCACCATCTTTTCTAACAACAGTTATATCACCAATAGTTAATTTGGTTTTTTTCTTACTTCCCATAGACCATATTCGAGCTTTGTTATCTGCCTGAGGAATGGTTATCTTTTTGAGTCGGTCAACATTACTGATAACTGGATCGTTATTATCATGAAGCCAGTTAAAATAATCGATAATATGATGAAGTTTTGCTTCCCACTCTAAAGGGGGATTGAATTGATGAATTACATCTCCTCTGGCTATAGCATCAGGAACCCACATTGGGGGATTTTGTATTTCATCATATTTGACTTCTTTATTGAAGTCAGGAGAATTTATAATAAAATTGTATAGAACAGTATTGGCCCATTCATTAATATTGGGAGATTTACTATTTTCTATTATCTTATTGATATACTGTTTAACTAAATGTGTATTAACCACATTATATTCTAGAATTGGAAAAATATCATGATTGCGCATATCTTTATTTATGCGTTTTGTAATTTCAATAGTCTATGATTTTATCATGTCGTATTTTAATAATAGGTTTTTTAAATGCTTCAATCACTCTTTCAAATGGCCATGTTGTTGGCGTCTCATCAGCATCCCATGTAAACGTGCATGGAAGTTCTGTCCAACTATGAGGAATATCATTATCATAATAAACCTCATGTAGGGCATAATGTGTTCCAAAGTCTAAAATTCTGTAGTTCCATGTCATATAAATTTCCCTAAATAGATAATGAAAAAAGAAAAAGTAGGTCTGAATGATCACAACAGATATTACCATTTAACCGACTATCATGGTTACTCTTATAGCATTTCTTCTGATAAACTTTCAACTTTAAATTATGGTGGATTATCATTAACTACCAATCCAAAAATAAACAGCATATACGGAAGAAATCATACTGATTTTAAATTCGTTCTTTCATCAGATTTCTTAAAGCTATATGATGCTAATTATTATTCTGACTCTTACACCGAAATTGGAGTTAATGGACAAAGAAAAACAAAGACCTTCAAAGAGGATGAGATAAGGCTTCAGAATAAAAGTATTGATCATTTATCATCATATTTACAGGGAACTGTTTTATTATCAGATTTATTTTCTGAAAAAACTATACAATGGTTTTTATATTCATGTTTGGCAAACAATGGAAGCTTTTTTTCTGGTGAAGCATTATCAGAGGCACCAATGGCTATAGAAAGTATGTATACACAATTATATATTTGGAAGAAACCTATATGGATAAAAGAAATAGGAAATTTACCATCTAAAGAGGAAATGATGTTTATCAAAGATTGCCATAATATAGCAAAATCAGGAAAGGGTTTTAAAGAAGGTATTAAGAAATTAGCAGCGAAATACCCAATTATAGATCATTTTGGGGAGATGATTGATCCTGTATATGCGAAGAGAATGTTTGTGTCATCTAAAGTGGTAGAGGTATTAAACTCATATTATGCTGGGAGGAAATATACCAAGACAAGTAGAGAAGGTATCCTTAAAACCATTACTCGGTGTATTAAGCTTATAGGGGTAGGTAATAATGAATTGGGAGCGCTATTAGATAGGATTGAAAGATCATCCTTGCTTCATCCTACTACTAAAGCTGTTCAGTGGGGAAGTATTTTAAAAGATTTGATAAAGTTTGATATTGATGGGGCTTTTGAAACTATAAAATATTATGAAAAAGAGAATGCAAAGAATGTCGAATGGTATGATTCTGATTCTAGTCTCAGAAAATATCAAACTCATTGTGGCACCAGCTTTGGGAGAGGATAATGATAACAGAAGGGTTTTCGAAGAATACTACTTTACGAAATTATAAAGATGAAATCGAGCGTAGGATTAAAAATGATCGCAATAAAAATATTGTTCCAAACTCAGTGATTGATACTTTGATGAGTGTTGATCCAACGCCTAAGAAAGCTTTCGTGTTACAATTGTTAAAATGGTATTTGTCTGGCTCCATGCGGTATTTAGAAGATGCTTCTAAAGCTACAATACCGCTAACTCTATATTCCAAATTCAAAAATACACTTGATCCAATACAATCGTATGATTTTTCAGAACTATTAGATTTAGGAGATAAGCTATCAGATAAAAAATCTAATTCTGAAATATCAAAAGAAGACACTCAAAGATTTTTTGATGAAAAGAAGGCGGTATTATTCTATGAAGATAGCAATTATAAGATTGTTATCCCAAAAACAAAAGAAGCGGCCATCTATTTTGGTAGAGGAACGAGATGGTGCACATCTGCTGATGACGATAATTATTTTAGTGAATATAATAAGACGGGACCATTGTATATTATTTTGTTTAAAAATCATCCAAATAAATGGCAGTTTCATTTTGACAAAAATATTAAATGGTCATCGTTTGATATATGTTTTGATGATGATTTATCCGAAAATTATTCGCTAATGGATGAAAGTGATGATTACATAGATTTAGATATCATTCCTGATAAATTAAAAGAATTATTCAAACAATTCTTACTACCTATTGGTATACAAGCTATTTTAAACAACGAACCTTCTTGCTATAAATTTAGTGAGTTAGGGAATGACATTAAGAATAAATTATTCATTAATCATTATTTTTGGGAAATTGATGCAATATATAAGAAAGAAATATATAATAACTTAACTGAGGATAATCTTGAATTTATAGCAAAAAACGTAAATAAATCAATATTACTAGATTTGACATCAACATTGAAAATAAGATTATTAAAGTATATTCCAAACAATTATGTAAAACGATTCAAATCTGATATATCTAAATATAAAATTGAACTTATTACTAAAATAGAGAAGTTACAGAATGAGTTAAATTTAATAAATAATGTATGAGAAAATGGATTAACCTATGTGAAATGAAAATTGTTGATGGCTTCAGATCAAACTTATCTTATGTCGAATTAAAACACATATTATCAACAATGGATTTACGTGGAGTTGCTTATGACAACTCTATATATGTCAATAATGCATATAATGGTATTCATCTGGAAATGAGATATGAACTTGGATTACCCACTAAAACAGAGGCCACATCTTCTTTAAAACATTTTACTGAATATGGTTTTGATTTTTATGCATATGATTCAACGTATAATCACGCCAGTATCCATAAAAACGATTGGACAGATGATAATATTGATCCTACTTTTATCATTGGTGATATCCATATCATTACTACATGTGATAAGAAATATGCTTTGAAAAACCGAGCATTCGAAAGGATGATTACACCTAGATAATCCATTCTCTATCATGCTCTTTATTATCATCATATAGAGCATATTCAATAATAGGTTTTTCTAATATTGTTATATTATTGTCTATACCATCATTTACTATATCTGATACCTTTTGTTCAAAACTAGCTATACTCATTAAGTTTGATGATATGCGATAAGTTCCCATTTGAATGTTATTATTGTTCTTTTTCATTAGGTTTTTACTGATCTTGATATTGTGTTTTTTGCTGAATTCAACAATATCATCAGCTTCTGAGAATGCAAAGTGAGTTTCGTAATATGAGGTATTTTTTATTGATAGTTTATGGGAATGATATGATGCAGGATGCCAAGGAACCGTTTCTATTTTTTGTCTTAATACTTTATATCCCATATTTTCTAATGATATTGAAATTCCATTTGAATATTCGTGGGCATTCTTTGTAGTTCCTATAAAAACAGAACTAGTCATTATGTCTTTTATGACGTTATTATTATTATATAAATCTAATATTATTGGCTTGACTGATATTTTCTCACAATCTACTTTGAAGGTATCAATGTCTTGAATATTATCCACTGTAATATGAATTTCAAATGCAAGATTATTTAAATCTATTGCCTTTTCTCGTTCGACTAGTTTTTTCCAGTATTGGGTCTTTTTATCAAATAGAATTGATATTTCATCAATTGATACCCCTAAAGATAGAGGGATTGATAGTGCAGCAAGACATGTGTCTACGGCTTCTTCTACTACTTTATTGAGGGAAGGAAATCTATGATTACAACCTTCTGCTTCCACAAAAGGAAGAATGGCTTTAGATAGCTCACCTCCTTCTTCAAACACCTTTAGGGCTTTTTCAGAGATTGTTTTAGTATCATTTTTTGATAATGAGATTATTTCGTCTATTGTTTTTTGTTTAATCATGATATATAGTAGCGGATAATCTCTGGATAAGTCAATTTAATATGGGAACTCATTATGCATAAAGATCAAGAAAGTGAAGAAATTCAGAGATTAGCTGTTCAACAAGATGGATATTCTATTCAATGGATTGATAAACCCAGTGAAGAAGTTCAGAGATTGGCTGTCCAACAAAATGGATTTTCTATTCAATATATCAATAATCCCAGTGAAGAAGTTCAGAGATTAGCTGTTAAACAAAATGGATATGCCATTAAATACATCAAGAATCCCAGTGAAGAAGTTAAAAAATTAGCTGTTAAAAACGATGGAGATGCGATTTATTATATCGATAATCCCAGCGAAGAAATTCAGAGATTAGCTGTTCAACAAGATGGATATTCTATTTATTATATCGATAATCCCAGCGAAGAAGTTCAGCAGTTAGCTCTTCAACACGATAATATAAAAAAAGACACTATAGAAAATATCATTAGTATGACAGAAGTCATTAATGTCATTACTCACATAGATGTATTTAAGCAATGTTTAGATATCACTAACCGATTAGATAATCACTCATATTATGTTATGAGTAGTAATAAATTTGACATGTTTCATGAATATGAATATGAGGATGCTATTCATCACAAATTAATTTATGGTGGGGATTTATTTCATATATCCACCTATTATGAATTACTCAAAAAAGAAGTTTTATATATTATATAGAAGGAATTAATTGTGGAAAAGTTATTATCAAGAGATGAGTTTAGAGAGCAGGTATTTTCACGAGATAATCATATGTGTGTGGTTTGTGGAAATAAGGAAAAGCTGGATGCTCATCATATCATTGAGCGTAGATTATTCACTGAGGAAGATCAGAAGGGAGGTTATTTCCTTTCTAATGGGGCCACTCTTTGTGATCCAACTTGTCACATGAAAGCAGAAACTACAGAAATATCTCCTGAATATTTGCGTGAGATTATTGGAATTACCCATACCATTTTACCTAATCATCTTTATGATGATTTTGAATACACAAAATGGGGAGATATTATTTTAGGCAATGGGATGAGGTTGAAGGGAGAATTATTTTATGATGAGTCAGTTCAAAAAATCATTCAACCCTTTATTCATTTATATTCAAAATATTGGAAGCATCCTCGTCTGCATCATTTACCATGGTCAGACAGTTTGACATCCGATGATAGAATACTACCATCAATTGACCATTTCGTAGGTAAAGAGGTTCTAGTCACTACGAAGGAAGACGGAGAGCAATGCCTTTCGGGAGAAACCCTCATTCATACTAATGTTGGAACTATCATGATTAAGGAAGCATGTGAACGAAACGATGTTTTAGAGGTATTGAGTTACGATCACAAACAAGGTATAGTTACTATGCAACCAATTTTGGCAAAAAAAGTATCAGATAATTCTTCTGAAGTCGAGTGGTTTGAAATTGAAACCGAAGATGGTAAACTCATTAGAGTAACAGGTAATCATTTGATTTTTGTTCCAGAATATGGTTGTTATCGTAGAGTAGATGATCTTAAAGAAGGGGAAGAGGTTTTTTCTCATAATGATAACTCTATAAAACTAACAAAGATAGAGATCAAAAGGATAGATAATAATTCTAAACTTTATGATATTCAAGTATCTGAGAATTCTAATTATTTTGCCGGAAACATTTTAGTTCATAATTCCACGATATATAATGATTACACACATGCTAGATCAATCGATGGTCCTAGTCATGCTTCTCGTAATTTATTAAAATCATGGGCTTCAACATGGCAATATGGTTTATCTGATAATCAACGAATTTGCGGTGAAAACGTGTATGCACAACATTCTATCAAGTATGATGAAAACAATCCACGTCCACATCATTTCATGGGATTTTCCATGTGGGAAGATGGAAAATGTTTATCATGGGATGAGACTTTGGAAAACTTTAGTATTCTTGGAATCACACCAGTAACTCAATTATACCGAGGAGTATTTGACGAGAATTTAATTCGGTCATTATACAATGATTCTTTGTGGGATACTATGGAAGGATATGTTGTCAGAATAGTGGATAGCTTTGAATATAAGGATTTTAAAACATCTGTGGCGAAATATGTTAGGAAAAATCATGTTCAAACAGCTAAGCATCATTGGCGATCCCAAAAAGTCATACCGAATGTATTTAGGGGTTGACATATTGTTAAAATGTGTTAGTTCTATAAGCTCAACAGAAAAGAGGAAAGTTATGAAGTTACTATTATCCCTTGTGATTGCGGGTTCGCTATGTGCTTGCTCGCTTGAAACACCGTCAAATACCATTGAATATATTCCTGTTGATGAAGAATCATCTGCAATTGCAGAGGTTTCATCAGATGATGGTTCAATTGAGTTTGTAGAGTAATAGGTGAAACATGTCTATATCAAAAGCAGAACGCCTTACCGAGATTGTATCTCTTCGAAAACAGGATTTATCGTTAGCTGAAATAGGTAAGCGCGTTGGTCTAACGAGAGAAAGAATTCGACAAATTCTAGATTATAATGGAATTGATACTTCTGTTCATGCTGGAAAAAATTCCAATGATGCTAGAAATAAATCTATTGTTTCTGACTATGTTAACGAGATGTCTGCAAAGGATTTATCTCAAAAATATAACTTAAAGGAACAAAGCATTTATCAGTTATTACGGAAAGCAAATGTTGCTTTGCGAACTCGACGATCAATTGACAAGATTGAAATTGACCAAAAGGTTATTAAAGATTATCTTGATAATTTGATCACCGTTAAGCAAATTGTTATTCGTTATAAGCTTAGTAACCCAAATGAGGTTTACCGTATTCTTAAGCGTAATAAAGTAAAATTGCGCGGGCGTGACTAACCTCAAATATCAGGTTTTTATATAAATAAATATATGCCTGATAAAATGATACATACTTCAACCAACGCTCATGTCTCCTCAGACGTGCAAAAGCAATTTATTGAAACTTTTGCTGCTGCTGGTGGACTGGGCGTTGCGTTATTGGGGGCGTTGACTTTATGCGTTATATTATCTATTTTGTTGAATAGAACAGTTAAAATGTATACAGAAGGTCAACAGGCTATAATAGAATTGACCAAGATTCAAAATGAAGCTTTGGATCGAATGCGAACAGAAATTTCCAATTTAGCTCAAGTGGTTATATCCCGCGATGCAAAAATCGAAATGATTTTTTTAAAACAGATACGAGGAGATAATTAATGTTTGAACTATTGAAAGGATTATGGATATCATCTGATAAACATAAACAAAATCTGGAAAGGATTAAAACAGAAATTAGTAAACTTAATGATATTGTTGACGATCATGCATTCGATAGTTCAATTACCAAACAGTTAGAAGAAGTAACAAAGGATTTCCAAAATGCTTGAATCAATGATTTTTGCATTATACCTAAGCACAGGTTTCACCACAATATATGCCATGTTTATATATCTTCCGCATGTTATAAGAACAATAAATCATGAGCAAACCCCAGTATTATCCAATCCTGCTAATAGATTACGCTTTTTTATTATGGCGATGATGATAACCATGATATTTCCTATGATAAGGGTTGTATCTCCATCTCCATATTCTTTTGAGATCATATCAACAATGCATGCTATTATTCAATATATTGCATCAATATTACTATTTGGTTTGGCCAATCAACCAAAAAAATTGTCTGTGGTAGTAGTATTATCGGTGTTATTCACATTATTTTTAGGAACAACACATTTTTTATTGACAAATAATTTTATTCCTGTATAAATACAAATATGAAAACGATCAACCATCATTGCTATTGTGCACATTATTATCCGGGTCACTGACCGGAGAATGCACTTTGCACTCCCGTCAGATATATACGGGAGTTATTTTAGATGGAATACGTAATCTCTCCCAATATATTTGATAGATAGTGAAAGTTTCAGGGTTATCACCTCTGCGCTTGACTGTAAATCAAGTGACGTAAAACAGCAGAGAGGGTGTCGCAAAGGTTCAATTCCTTGATGACCCACCAAAATTTTGAGCGTCGGCTGGGTAAGAGTGAACCCAAGAGTCTGTAAAACTCCCGTTAGTTCTGTGAAGGTGCAAATTCCTTCTCGGCGCACCAAGTCTCTATGACAGAATGGTAATTGTCATGGTCTGCAAAACCATTGTTTCTGGGTTCGATTCCCAGTAGAGACTCCAAATATTGTGGTGATAGAAGGCAATTGGTGAGCCGGTTGACTGTGACTCAACTGTAGAGAGTTCGATCCTCTCCTATCACACCACCAATTTAGGAGATATTATGTTAGTTAAAGGCACAAGATTATATGAAGACTCGGATGCTAAAATGTATCGAACGATAATTAATTTAATCTCAGATGTATGTATTGAAAATCAATATGATGAAGTAATATTACCAGTATTGGCCGATCCTAATATTTGGATTGAACGATCAGGTAAGGAAATCGAACAACAAATGTGGACCTTTGAAGATAAAGGACAGAGACCTACTTGTTTAATCCCAGAAGCAACAGCCGTAATACAGTCATTATATAATAATAACTGGTCAAAACAAAAAAAGAAACCTATTAGGATATTCTATAACACAAAATGCTTTCGATATGAAAGACCACAGACTGGTAGATATCGCGAGTTTACTCAATTTGGTTTGGAAATATTGGGACCAAATCCTGAACAATATGAAGAAGAAACTATCCGAATCTTAAATGAAGCATTGGAAAAAACATTCGCTTTCTATAAGGTTGATAAAAACTATGAATTAGACACCGATGTAACTCGTGGTTTATCATATTATTCTAGAAATGGTTTTGAGGTTAGAGTAGAAAAACTCGGTGCCCAAAAACAAATAGCTGGTGGAGGAGTATATAAAGAAGGCTGTGGATGGGCTATCGGTATTGACAGATTGATTTTGTCATTATAAATAGGGAATATGAACGAGGATGATAAACAACTATGGAAGAAATTCTGTGATAGTTTGAAAGATGATACAAAGTCAGTATCGTATCATCCCCTCCCTTATCCTCATATCTTAGATTTACATGGATATGTTATACATGATGCTTTTATTATGGTTTCTCAATTCATAGAAGATACTTCGTATAAACAAGTAATTATTATTACAGGAAAATCTGGACAAATTAATAAAGAGTTTCCCCATTGGATCAGCAGGTTTAAAATAGTTAAAAGATATGAAATGTTAAACTCTGGTAGCTATAAACTTTATCTAAAATAATTCTTGACACCTTTTGAAAATATCGATACTGTTGCGTTAACAAAAGGAGATCATTATGTATCAGCGCCCTAACTACGAAAAGAAGTCTCTTAGTCTTCGGTCTCAGCTTATTGGCGCAAAATACTTTAATGCTCTTATTGCATTTAATTATGCTGAGAAGAAGCACGATGGTTTCCGTAAAGATAATGTCACTAGAGCATTTGATCATCAGATTAGTATTGCTCAATACGCAATGACTCTTCCTGATCTTATCTATCGTGAAGAAGTTATTACTGCTATTTTTCTTCATGATACTCCAGAAGATAAGGGGATTGGTCGAGAAGAACTTGAGATTCTTTTTTCTGATGAAGATTTCGCTCGTCGTGTCCTTGATGCAGTAATGGCAATGACTAAGAAGTTTCGTGGAGTTGTTCGCAACCCTGATGATGTGTTTTATGATATTTCTCATAATGTCATTGCGAGTATTGCTAAGGGATGTGATAGGATTCATAATCTCCAAACTATGATCGGTGTTTTTACTATCGAAAAACAGAAACAGTATATCTCTGAAACCAATGATCGTTTCTTTCCGATGATCAAGGTTGCACGAAAATTGTTTCCTCAACAGGTTATGGCATATGAGAATATCAAGCATGTTCTGGTTTCTCAGATTGAATTGATTTCTGCTATCCACATTAATGCTGTGGCGAGTTGATGGTCACAGCATTAATAGATAAGTATAATCCTCTTCATCTTTAATCTTGAAGATTACATCATATCTTGCTCTTATGTTTTTGTTAATCATCTTAACAATATGGTTTCGAGAAATCTCATTAATGGTGATATGATTAAATATTATTTCACCATTAAAGAAATCATTAACACAATGGTTAATTATTTTATCTATTTTATT
>JACCEA012005873.1_pt1 | contig 12299 bp, 10 predicted proteins | sample 7449851 | NCBI WGS metagenome assembly JACCEA01 (sample SAMN15323453, study PRJNA562643) | freshwater metagenome | isolation source: river surface water | place: USA:Blue River Watershed | collected 2017-08-18 | reverse complement strand
TCGATCCAGGAGCAACTTTGTCGTCAGAATCATAGGGGAAGTCAGGATCCATATTCCAATTGATCTTGTCAGGAAATGGCAACATTTTCTTTTTCCTCAAATGTGGTAAGAACTTACGAAATTCAGAGATGATTGGCTGAACGTGATCTGCATATTGTCTCCAACCTCCCATTGAGTGCTTGTATAATTTTTGGCGAACCTCTGAAAATATTAACAAATCAGTACCAGTTCGTGAGAAAATAAAATAGCAGGGAACTTACGAGACTGGGAGTTCGTCAAAACAACTCGTTGACTGTTATGAAAATCCAACACCTTAGGATCCCATGGCAATGACAGTCTGTTGACAACGATATCCTTCAAAATTTCTTCTGGGTCATCCACTAAGTCTTCATATCGAACATCTAATACACGATCTGGCAGTAGCTTCCGGAAGTGATCAACATATTCCAAATAGAGGACATATTGCAAAACAAGGTCTTTGATGTCTAAACTCCATTCTAATCCATTATCGTCAAACTTTTGGCGATAACAGCTAAATATTGTATCTAATGGATCGCGAACCATATGGATAATCAATGATTCTGGATAGACAGCATGGATGAATCCTAAATCAATGGTAGTTAGCAATCTCCACCGACTATGTACACTAGAACTTACCGATATTACGATAGTTAAATAACATTTTATCAACAATATGTTTCATCTTCTTCATATCCTTGCCTTTGTTGGAGTTTTGCTTTTTTTTGATCCCACCGTGCTGCTGTAAATCACCTAATGCTTGTTTCACCATCTTCTTCATGCCAAAAACAGTGGACTTGCCATAATCCAATACAACTTCTTGAAGTTTCTTTGGTGATCCAGTCGCAGCAACAATGGAATCACGAAGGAATGTCAAATTTCCATTGAACACACTATCTTCCCCCATGCCCCAAATCAACGGGTGCGCATCCAGCATGGTTTCAATCAAAGTCGATCCAGATCTGAAGATTAAATTGAATTAACGTCCGATATTGGTCGGGTAATACTATAACTCACCTCATCATACCAATTACAAAGATTGGAACATTCGATGCCTTTTCTGAAATATCTGGAAACATATCAATCAAATCTTGATTGAATACCATAGTAGTGGAATTTTTCATATGAATTGCGGTAGCAGCATCAAACTTATTATCACGATGATTCTTTTCAGCAGTATTACCCTTCACAAGATATTCCCATGCTGTTCTATAATTCTTTGCTTTATCTGCAGCAATATAAATAGCGAAAAATAAATCACTCTTTCTTGTTGGAAACAACGCAGTCTTGGCATCCAATGTCAGATATCCATCGGAATGGAGATAAGAAGGGAAGAAATCATTATCCCACAATTCCTCTTCATCTTCAATCGTGGCAATAGATGTTGAAAAGGTGATTTCCGTTCCAGCAGAATTTGAAGAAGAAAGTTTCTTTGTTCTACTATTTGAGTTAGATCCGAAATATTTGTCCCAAAAATATTGACATTTTTCTTCAATTCCGAGCAGCTTGTTCAGAAGTTGAGTCCAACCCTCTTTACTGACGATCTTACTAATTGATGCAGAACCGACTGATTTGGATACGATCGTACTATTACTATTGCTGCCAGGGTTAGAACTACTAGCACTGAGTTCCTTCAAAGCCATTACATAACCATAGTATCGGTCAGTTTTGCAGGGTACTAATGCAAAGGACTTCTCAAAATAATATACAGCATTTGCAAGATTTCCCATCATCATTTCACTATCTCCAATATTATAATAGAATGATGCAAGATCAACATTATTCAGTTCATATTTGAGGGCAAGTTTGTAAGAGGCAATCGACTCATCTCCTCTTCCCATGATCTTCAATAGCACTCCGCGATGAAAACATACTTCAACTATCTTGCGGATTTCTCGCCCTTGTTCCATTAGTTTCAATGCTTCATTGTAAGCTTCCAAAGCTTCTGATAAACCTATCCCACCAATTTGCTTATTATACCACTGTTGTTGTAAAGTCAGGGCCAACTGTAAGTAGAGCATCCCCAATTGGGGCCCCTGAAACCGGTCTGATTCTATCAAAGCCTGCAATTGTTGAACTTGAGGGTCTGGAGTGTTGGAAATAAGTGCATGGCTGCGAAAATTAAGAGTTGAAAATATAATGATGACAAACAGAAGAAAGATCTTCATTCTGTCAATAACAAAGTTCACCCCTTATACTTGGTATGAAATGAGGACGAGATAAAAAAAATCAGTGGTGAAAACTAGTTGTGAGTGGTATGGCGAACTATCGAACTATCGAATGAAGAAGTAATTATGGACTAATTCTGGAACCCGAACCCAATAATAATAATAAAGGTAATAACGCAAATCTAGAAATACGCAAATATTGGAGGAAATGCCTTTAATCGTTGACGTAACCCAAGATGTACATTCGTTTGAACCAAAATCTATCCAGCCATGCATGGCGCCAGCAGCAGGCAGCAGCAGCAGGCAGCGCGCAGATAATAGAGCATGCCAGATGCCCCGCGGGATTGGGATAAGATTCTGATTCCAATTTGCGGAAAATCAATGAGCGACATTGCCTCTTTCTCGTTGACTACGTGAACAAAGTAAAAGAGAGCTCGCAGATTGTTGCGTTTCCGCGTTGTCATTTTTCTGAATATTTATTTCAGATTTCTCTCACTCTTTTCCCAATCTCAATTTTTGGTCGTTGATATTGTAAATAAGTCATGCTTAAACAAGGTCTGGAATCCATCCAAGATTGGCTGGCTGTTCATACTCCAACCTTTTTCACTCCTTATGTGCGGGTTTTAGAGGATTCCGTGACTGACTTTGTAATTTCTCACAAATATGGTATTAGTTTTCACATTGACAGTAACAACATGTCACATGGGCGTAGACTCCAACAGGATGCTCCGGCTTGGGTGACATTTGTTGTGGTCATGGGCTTGGGTGCGATTCTGTGGTGGTTACTGCGTCTTCTTCGGACTATCAGTGACAACTGGAAGCGTATGATGAAGGAACGTATCGAGAATGCTCTGAAGATGCGTAAAATGGTAAATGATCCTTTCCGTAACACCAATGGTTATTCATGGGACTATGTGATGGTTTTTCAAGTGTATGATGGAGAAAAGCAAATTGCTAAGAAGAAGCTCAGCACCGAACAAGAAAAATTTAGTTTGAGATTCATTATCGATTCACTCGCTGAAGCTGGTTTACAAACAAAAATGTTTTATAGTGTTCAACGCGATGAAGTCTATGTTAAGATTCGTGCGAGTATGACACGTTTAATGAGAGAAGCAGATCGTTTGAACTATAAACTGCAGTTGGAACCAACTATTTTGGCTAGTAAATTGCGTATGGGTCACTTACGAGGACCACCAGAACGTCAATGGAACCCAGTAGAAATTCCTTATAATAGTACGGAGACTACTCTTGACCCATACGATTATATTTATTTTGATTATCGCTATGAAACATCTGGTGGTGAAGACGCGGATGAGAAATTAGGTGATATCTATCGTAAATATGGAACTTCAATATTTCGTGGCGTGGACCGCTTAAAATTAATTAAGAGTATTATTTCAAGTCGTCGAAGCGATGGAGGTGCAGATTTAGATATTTATAAATTGATAAAAGATAGTTGTATGTTGACATACTTCCCATTGCATGATGCTGTCGAATTACGTGAGGTTGAGGAACGTTGGTTGAGAATGTGTCAATTACCATGGAAACAACATGTCGATGATGTTCGCACATATTTTGGTGAAAAAATTGGAATGTTTTTCTTATTTTTAGGTCATTATACAACTTGGTTGCTCTCTGCGGGCATTATCGGCTTTCTTGCTTGGGTTTGGGTTGCTGCTGATGATAATAATCCAAATGCCGCTGTAATTCCATATTTTGCAGCATTTATTGGAATTTGGTCAACTCTGTTGTTGGAATTTTGGAAACGAAAAGAAAAGACACATGCTATGAAGTGGGGTATGGTTGGCGCTGAGGAAGAAGAGCCGACGAGGTGAGAGTTTGTTGGTTATTATTTTGGTTTCTTAGTTCCTTAATTTCTATTGATATCTCTTAAACAGACCACAATTCGAGGGAGAACTTGTGGTTAATCCAGTTAATGGCCAACCAATGCGTTATTTCCCACGTCGTGAATTTTATTTCCGTTTGTGCTTTTCTACCAATGTAATCTCCGTACTGGTTGGAGTCGTGATTGCTGCTGTTGCTGGTATCTTTGCTTTGCGTATTTTCTTGAGTCGCTTGCGCCAATTGACGTTTGGTGGGATGCAGTGGGGAAGTACTATTACTGCCTTAATTAATGCTGTTCAGATTCAAGTACTCAACTGGGTTTACAACAGTATTGCTATATATCTCACTGAATATGAGAATCATCGCACTGATACAGAATATGAAGATGCATTGATTGCTAAAACCTTCATCTTTCAATTTGTCAATTCATTTGCTTCTTTGTTCTATATCTCTTTTGTCAAGCCATTTATTCCAGATATTGATCCTTGTGGTAATGGAGATTGTATGGCCGAGTTGCAGGCTTCTCTTGGTACCATCTTCTTAACTCGTTTAGCAACTGGTAGTATTCTCAAAGTATTGATGCCATGGTATGCTCAAAAGGCAAAGGCTAAAAATGAGATGAAAGGTGTATCCATGGATGAACTTACAGACGTTGAGTTGGCTTATATTCAAGATGAATACCATGTTATGCTTGGACCATTTCAAGACTATGCCAATCTGGCAATTCAGTTTGGTTATGCGACAATGTTTATTTCAGCATATCCGTTGGCGACAACACTGGCCTTTGTGACCAACTATGTCGGTAAGTTTCAATTTTATCCTTTCTTATTAAATTCAATAAATTCCTCCATCATATGCAGAGTTGCGTGTTGATGCGTGGAGATTGTGCCAACAATGTCGTAGGCCAGAACCACGCCAATGTGAAGATATTGGCACGTGGTATACAATTTTTGAAATTGTTGCTTATGCCGCTGTGCTTGTCAACGCAGCTTTAGTTGCCTTTACTGGTACCAATGCAGTGAATGAGACTTGGCCCGCTAGAGTGTGGATCTTCTTCGGTATCAGTGCTGGTATCATGTACATCAAATATACGATTGCTGAATATATTCCGGACATTCCACATGAAGTTGAAGTGCAATTAAAGCGTCAAGAATACTATCATGACAAGTTGATAGATAATATCCCTGATGAAGACAATGCCGCATTGGTCAGTAATCTCAAGGTTAATAACAAGTATGTGGTGAGAGTCAATGATGATGATCCACTCTAAATGTAAGCACCATGGCTTGTAATTTGTTGTGGCGTCGCATTTTTGTGAAGATCGGAAGAAAAATTTGGAAATAGATTGATGTGTTCTTTTTTGTATAAACTGACTTTTTTATGATTATTTTGCGTAGTGGTTCATGTGATTGAAAGTGTGTACAATAGTGAGTGTATTTATTATACCGCTGTAGTGTTGTTTTATGAAAAGGTAAATCCTATTTATTCGTTGGCAATAGCAGAGGTTCATTGATCCCCCCAAAAAGCTACTAAAACCAGAATTAATTAGTTCAAAAATCCAGTATAATCCTTGTTTTGTCAAATCGCCAGGAAGAATTGCTCTCAGAGATACTGTTATCTACAACAACTACATTTATAAAGTCGCTTCATTCATTACTATTACAATACTAAGTATCTCGACTGTGAAACACACACGAATTGTAATCAGGGTCTCCATTAGAAGCAGCATGTGAGTGCCAAGAAACTCGCTGAAATTTGTCAATGCCAACCAACAGATCGCAGATTGGATAGTACATATGATGGAAATCCATCATAAAAGATACAGTAGTAGACTACACAAGATAATCCACCAAAAAAGACAACAAGACATTATTCATAAATCATAAGATTCTAAAAATTATCATACAATCCACAATCAATACATCTCAAACAGCATTTTTAAGGAATTTTCTAAAATTAGTAGAAACGTTTGGCTTTCTGAAAGAGAACTAAACCACCAAGAATGCGGAATCCTACAAACAATGCAACTAAGAGTATAATATAGATATAATATCTATCCGCATTAATGTCATTATTTTCAATCAACATTCGACAGTTTTGTTCTGCAGCAGGCGATGATTGACATGAAGGTAATGATGGATCGAATTCAGTCAAGTATATCAAATTTATTGCATACTTCATTGACACCAAATATTGGGCCCACCGTAATATAGGAGGAATTTGTGAAGTCCGAATAAAGAATCCACCAAAGAGAATCTGTGGAACATAAGCAAGCGGAGCCAGTTCCGTTACATCCTTAACATCCGGTAATAAGCAACCGAGTAACATAGCAATAGAGTTGGAAACCATACCAAGACCAAAACATGCTAAAACAATATAAATAAAATTACCTTGTAAATCAATCATGAAATATCCCAAAAGATATTGTACAATTGTCATGATAAATGTCATTGGCACTTCTACCGCTATTTTACTTATGAAATATGCAGGAAGAGAATCTACAAAAAGTGAAATATACAATCGAATTGATAGTAATAATATGTTAGAACATTCAACATTATATAAGCACCCGACTTACATGTTCCGGTGACATATTCTCTCATAATTAAGGGTCTTTCAAATGGAAAAGCTAATAATACACTTTGCCCTGAACCAAACAAACTAAATATAGCTAACATTGCAATTGCTCCGACATGACCATTGAAATTATCTAAATTGCCATTATCCTTCCCACCAGCATTCAAATAGATTAAACCAAAGATTAGATTTAATACAATGGTGACACCAAATCTACCAATTAATGCAGGAATATCACGATAAGAATTGACATATTCTCTAACAAACAATTTCCAAACTTGCTTCAAAAACGAACTTTGTGCTTCAAAATGTAATTGCTCTGAATCGAATTGTTTTGAAGAGGAAACAATATCTTCTTTAATGCCATCCTCTGATATTGGTCTATTCATAGAAAATAAATTCTTCTTCTCCAATTCTTCAACACTATCAACTTGACATAACGTCATCACATAATCCGATGGATTATAATTCTCAGGACAATTATAACCACGATTACTATAAAATGATGTTATTCCTTGCACACTTCCTTGATAGAAGACTTGTCCATCTTTCAAGAAAATTACTCGATCGAAAAGAAAGAATACTTCTGAGGAAGGCTGGTGAATTGTACATAAAATGGTGCAACTTGTACTGGCGATGTTACGTAAGAGCTTGACCAATTGAAAAGCAGAGAAAGAATCCAAACCAGAAGTGGGCTCGTCAAGGAACAGCAACTATTGGATTCATCAGAAGCGAGAGAGAGAGAGAGAGAGAGAGAGAGAAAGAGAGAGAGTACTAATGGACTGGATTATTAGTGAGTTCTTTATCATTCACTTACCGTGGGGTCAGTAATCACTTCAACTCCTACGCTTGTTCTTTTTCGTTGTCCTCCACTAATACCTTTTAGTAATGCCCCTCCAATCATGGTATCACCACACTCTACAATTCCTAAATCAGTCAACACTTTTGTAACTCGCTCTTCAATATCTTCATGGGTGAATTCAACAGGAAGACGCAATGTCGCACTAAATCGCAGTGCTTCTCTTGGAGTGGCAGTTGCCATCAAGGCATCATCTTGCATTACATAAGCGATGTTCTTGCGGAAACTTACTGGGCTAATCTCCACTCCTCCCACACGAACTTGTCCCTCGATGCGAATATTACCTGTTGAAGAGGATCTACCAGCAAGAACATTTAACAAGGATGATTTGCCTGATCCACTAGGACCCATAATAGCACAGACTTCATTAGCAGCGACATTCCCCCAACAATTACTGAGCACAGACTTATCACCAACTTTGAAGTTTAGATCCCGCCATGAGATATCCTTGCTATTCTTTGGTTTGATTCGTTTTGAGGGTGATGTTGCAAGATTTGCTGTATTATTGGTGGTTGCTTTGGGGTTAGTAGATGAAACGTTTTGGTCTACTCCAGCGTTGTCTGGATAGGCGTCAACCAATTCCAAGGATGACTCTGTCGTTGGCAAGACTTTGAAATCACTACGATCGACTACGCTTTCCATACTCGTTAACGTGTTAACGTGAGGGTTAAGTGAGACGAAGCGTGTATGAAATTTACAAAAAAATAGGTTGATTGATTTGTGTGGCGCTTGGAATCAGCAAGCAGCGGCGCACAGCAGCACAGCCGGCGCAGCCAGCAGAAGTGGCCGCGCGGCGGCTGCGCCTCTTCGATCAAGCGAGAGTAATCTACATTAATATACATGTTCTATGGATTGAGTGAGCAACGCCTCGTCAAAACACACCTCGATCCCCTTCACTACTCATTTCCACAACTCGAGCAGTCTACCATCTACGATTTGACAATACAACTTTCAACTTATTTTCAAGATGCATCGCCATGCAGGTGATGCAGGTATGAATCACGGTGGACATTGATATTATTATCGAAACAATTCAATTTCGAAATTGATACAGTTCTATTGTTTATTGTGAAAATTTATAGATATGAAGAGGAAAGAGAGTTCATTCAACAGCAGAGATAACAAACTAAAACTGATGATGGATTGTCTTGTATAGTTGATTAAATTGATATATTTAAATATCGTGAGGTAGTAGGATATTCCCAATAATTTACTGTGCTGTTCAATGGGGTGCATTTTTTCTGCTGTGAATAGTAGCAGATTGTGTTAAGTTAATTGAAGAAGACCGAAGACTTTGAAGTACAGTGATTTGGGAACGTCTACTACTCTTGAATTAAAAACATTCTGTTCGGACAAAATATTCCATATATAAACTTCAACACAAAAGAGACAGCTCTCTGACTGGGAATCGAACCCAGGTCTCCCGCGTTCTGTAGAGAACGCTTAGGCGCCGATGTGACAGGCGGGTATACTGACCATTATACTATCAGAGAAGGCTTGCTAGAACGGAAATGAAAGCTTTCAAAACCAAATTGATGCATTGCCAACATTCAACACAGCTAATAATCTGGAATCTAATAAAAATATTAATCTGGAATCTTCACTGCGTGATGAATGAGGAAGCAATGCCGCAATGTCCCAAATTGCCGTGTTGATATGGTGGATATAATCGATAAAATGGTTATGAAAAAATTGCAGCGAAGTACCATCCAACCTATGGTTGGAAGGATTGTTGTTAGTTGCACTTGAAACGATTCGACTTGTGAGGTTGGATGGTACTTTTAGTAACTTTACACTTTGCTGCAAATGTGCAAGCATTTTTTATCCCTTGTTGTCGATCAATATTCGAATATGCCATGACAAATAATAGAAACTCAACACTTTACATTAATTTTATGAAGTGTTTGACAGCATTGCTCATCGATGGGATAGATCAATGAGTCCTTACACACATTACACATCGGAACGAACGTACAATTCTGCGACAATAGACTCGGGCGATGACGATGCATAAAACAAAGTCAAAAATCTCTAGTTAAAACATAACTGATAATCGTAGTATACCTCACCAATCAACGTATTAGATCTGCTTTTGTATATTTTTTAAGATAATGGCAATGTATTCTTCGTGGACATCCCCAGAAACTCAAGCGTATGAACAATCATTGTTATGTTCGATTGAAAGTGTGATTACCAAAGAATTTTTTGATTATTGCATCAAAAATGGAAAAGCAACATTATTCTATGAAATTCTAGCACGTTTAACGAAGGTCATTACACACTCTTCTACTTGCAAGTCTTGTTATCCATCGCAATCATCTTCTCTATCCATTCACTGTCTAGTGGATCGCTGCCTCTACGGAACTGAGAAAGATGTTTTTGTATTTCTTGATTATATCTTATCGGAGCATCATTCAATGCTTTCTTCCTCTTCTTTGATGGGAGAGAGTAGTGAAGCTTCAACAACTACTACCAATGGTGATGTCACGGACACGGCAGTAGATTCCAGCGCCACTACTGTCAGAATCTGTATCCCTAACGCGGTAAAACTAAAACTTTATATTTTAATTCGTCATGCAGTAGAGGCATTCAAGAAAGTCGATCTCGTCCCATGTCCTGATATCACAGCAGATATTGATACTATCGCGGGTCAGTGTTCCTCTTGCTCCCTCGATAGTATGGATCCTAATCCCATCTCTTGCAAACCAATTGATATCAACATAAACAATGAACCAGCAATTCAATCTTGCCATAAGTCAATTAGTCCAAATGAAGAAGAGCAATTTTTGGTTCAGTCACTGTGGCTTGAACTCAGACAAGGCAGACTCACCACTTGTGAGTACTTCGCTAAATTGAATGAATTCATGTCCACGGGTCTCATTAATACATCTCTAATGTTACATGCATCCAATAGAGCATTGGTTGAATCTGGGTATCTGCCATGGGACAGCATCGAGGACTTTTCTTCTGTTTTTGCTTGTGATGAGTCGGTAAAATGTCGTCAAAACATATCCTATCATAGCGATAAAATGAATGAAAATATTTTTGACTTCATCGATTGTATCCTTCCATTCCGAACGCAGTCTAATTCTAATATTGCTCATGAAGGAATACAAGCCATGTCAATCGATGGTCGTATACTTCATTATGCTCTTAGCTCTTCTTCTGATAGTGTAAGGGGTGGAATTGTTGAAAAGAAAGGATCTGCCATGAAAGCAAGACCTTGTCCATCGAATGCTCAACTGTGGTGGGAAAAGTCGAGTTGTGAGGATGATCTAGAAGGTTTTACTTGGTCACCACTTCCAGACTTGAGAAAAGAAAAAGATGTTGGTACATACACTCCAACGTTGTTAACGATTGGAGGAGTGATTAATTTGAGTGATGCGGTCATTGAAGTTGATGACATCATAGCAGTTGATAGCTTGTCATTATTGAGTCATAACACTGTATGTGAAGTAGTCATTCTCATCAAAGGTCGTCTTCAATATCTTGGATCATCAACTCATAGTGGAACTCCTCGCATTGGTACAGTTAGCAATAGTGGTGGTCCTCATGCTTTATTGAGTAGTGGCCACTGGGATAGTACAAGTGAACTCGGTCGTCAAGAAGATACTTCCAATCAATCACCAAATGGTAATGGTATTGAAGAAAATAACATTTTAGTACCTGATTACTCATATCTAACTGACTACATGGTATTATTTGTATCTTCTCTAACTACTACTGTATTGACTTCTTCTTGTCAAATCTATGCCGTGGTTTCCTTAGGTGGATCACATAGTAATGGTCATAATGAGCATGTCCTTGAAGCCGATCAGATACCTATTGCACTACGTTATCTATCATTAGATAGTGTGATTGTCTATGGTATACATGGTCTTTTGCTACAAATTTATCCAAAAGAAAGCTCTGGAAGATTGCAAGATGATCGTCGCAACAAGAAACAACGATCAGGACAATATTCAGATGTTTCAAGTTCCAATTCTTGTTATGCTGGTGGTACTACTCTATATCAAGTAGATGTGCTAATACCAGACATACTCGATGTTGGTTTATGGGCTAATGGTGAGCCTGCCAATCATGGTTCTTGTGGAGGAAATATTGTAGAATGTGATTCCAAATCGTTTTCACAAACTCCACTTGCTCCATTGATGGGACGAGCACCTTCTGCCTTGGCTGGTTCTCATTCAATATTCCCTCCAAAATTTCGAATGCATTCGTCTTCATCTTCGATTGTCACTATTTCATTCAATTCTGATACTACCGTGATGTTGTCGTTGGATGATCAAGGTTTGGTGTGCATATGGAGAAAGCTCAGTACTAGTGCTCGTTATAGACTCGTCAATGATGGAACTTGTTTGACCAAAGCCAATAGCGGCCGTCCTCGCAATATTAGCTTATCGCCTAGTGGAAAGCAAGTCTTTATCTCCTATCAAGATCGGCTTATTCTCTTTGAAATTATTACAATTAATACACCGTTACAGAGAGATTGTGACAGTGAAGTTAGATTGGAACTAAGAGAAAAAGGTAGTTTAGACATACTGTTTGGTGCAGTTGCCAAGTACTTCGTTCAATTTTATTGTTTATCTTCTCATAGTCCGACTATAAACGATAAAATGATTCGTATCTGGCGATTCAGTGTTCCAGCATGTCCTTCGTCACTTTCTATTGACTCTGTTGATGACGTAGTTAACCATAGAATGACGGTTGCAAGTTGGAAACATTGGAATACTGACCACTTTGAAGCACGATCTCATACTGTAAAGGTACGAGAGAAAGATGATTCTACTTTGATACATTTATCAAACAAACTTCAAAGAAAGATTATATCG
>JACCEA010094537.1_pt1 | contig 12301 bp, 14 predicted proteins | sample 7449851 | NCBI WGS metagenome assembly JACCEA01 (sample SAMN15323453, study PRJNA562643) | freshwater metagenome | isolation source: river surface water | place: USA:Blue River Watershed | collected 2017-08-18 | reverse complement strand
GTCAGAGGTAATCTTGGCCAACTGTTCTTTATCAGGCAGTTCCACGCCTAGGGTGCGCTCTGCTTCTTTGAGCATGTATAGACGTTCTCCGTAGTCTTCTACACCCACAATACGACGTGCCGTTGCCATGGTGTATAGGTTACTCACCACGGTATTTCCTAAATGCAGCCAGTAAGTGAAGAGATGTCCCAGTTCATGCAGGACGATCGCTGCGATCTCAGCATGGCTAAAGTCTTTAGCTTTAAGCAACCCCGTAGAGACTACGAGGTCACACGTGACTTCAGAAAACCAACCAGAGACGCGGCTGGTCTGGGTGTTGACTGTTCCTTTAGGTATCGCATCTTTAAACTGCAGTGCTGATGTTCCGACGTCATTCGACAGGTACTTGCGAAAGTCTGACTTAATGAACGGGTGATTACGATCGACATTCGGTAAGACCACGTAGGCCCCGATTGCCGGAATGTCCTGGACGATAAAGTTAACCTTGAGTCCGGTCTGCATGAAGATGTTTTCCATCACCCCCGACTCTTTGATGATCGGTGTGGTGTAGCGTCCGTCGTTACGCAAGAAGCCGATGTTCTCTGTAAGCTGGTTAAAGAACACGTCGCTTTGTACAGCGATGCTCTCCAGTCCAATTTGGTAATTACGCATAGTCTAATTCTCAAGAGTAGGGATATAAGAAGCCAGTAAAGCGATTCATAGAATTTGCAGTGGCTATACGAGGTCAACAAAAAAAAAAGAGGAGAGCCGTAGCTCTCCCTGAGATGGTTAAGGATTTGGGGTAACGACCATCTCATTAAAAGAGTGAATCTGTCTAAGACTCCCTACACTAGATAAAGTTGGTCACAACAAGCTTTACCTAGAAATCGTAGACTTCTCCACAGAATGTAACTATCTGTTAAAGATTATCGCGAGCAACGTTCGCCACTTCACGGAGTACATCTGAACGAGAAGCCCGCCATAGAGCGTGGACGTCCTTCGGTAAGCACTTTCCAGCGATCTTAAAGGGTGAGTAGGTATGTGACTTGCCAATACGGCAAATGTGACGGCTGTCGAAAGTTCTCCTTAGTGAAATGGCTCTGTACTGCAATTTCATTAATCGTTTCAAAGAAGCCGAGCTTAGTGGCTAAGAAGCCATTGCTACCGAGTTTCACCAGTTCGGCATCCTGAGTAGAATACATGAACAATTTTGACCTGTAGTCATCTAGGAAGTCAAAGACCTCAGTGATACTCTTACTGTCAGTCCCGTAGATTAAGCGCACAGGCAAAGCAAAGGGAGTAGCATCTGTCGTGAACTGCGGGAAGTAATCGACACCGCGCTGTAGACAGAAGCCGATATCCACAGTCGAGCAGACCGCGATGTTCAGCGGAGGCGAGTCGACTTTCTCATAGCTACGAATCAGCTGGATCAGTTCACTAACAGGTTGAGTATACAAGTAACCATTCATGGACGGGGTTGGAATTGCAATCAGGACACGGTTAACGTCTTTTAAGGTCTTACCGAGGTGTTCAGTGACTTTATAGTCAAAGTCAACTGCATGTTTTAATAGCAGGGGATGTCGTCCTGCCTGTAAGGCGTAAGTGACCACAGGGTCGTTGTCGTAGTAAGTAATTTGGTGACGAGAGGATAAGAGATGTCCGACTGCCATCCCGACTGTCCCTGCGCCGATAATTAGTATCTTAGCCATGGCTATGTTCTCTTGCATAAGTGGAATACATAACAGTAGTCATCGTCCATGCAAAAAAAAAAAGAAAGAGCACACCCCTTGCTTAGTGACAGTGTCGTAGCTGTCTCAAGGTGTGCTCTAGTCGTCCCAACACGGGGCAGTGGGGTCGTAACTGGAGTTACATAACATAGGTGTAGAATTGGTCATTTTTTGATCAACGGGGGCAATTTTCGAAGTTTCATTTTTGGGTCCTCTCCCCCCGCGAAGCTGCCATCCCCCTTTGGAAACCCCCTCTCTAATCCTTCTCGTGGTCTCCGCTTTTGAATGCCCCCCACTCCCCCACGACCATGACGTTCGTCTTTCTCGCTCATCCTCACCTACGGCTCGTCTTCGACTCGAAATACTCTCTACATATTTATCGGCATGAAATTTTTTTTAACAATTAGACATGTATAATATGTTTTTATTTCAAAACAATTCAAATCTAGGATTTTCTTACGAATCCTAGATTTGAATTTTGAATCGACGTGAGACAACAAAACTCGAAGCAATCAAATTTGAATCTTAAAAACCTATTGGAAAAGAATTACCCCGTAGGGTTATTGCTTCTTGTTATGATTTCCGCGCGCTGGTTAAAAAATGATCAATTACGATTATATTATGTTTTCAACTCAGAAGTAAAGAGGAGTTTGAGAGCTAAAACAGAGAGAGTGAGATTAGCATCGAGATATACTCCCATTCGCATTCTAAGCGCGTTAGAGAAAGAGTTTGGTGAAAGATGGATGGTAGTAGCTAAGAGGTAATTTCAATAGGCTTAGAATCGAAATGAAGAGCATTGAGAAAGAGAGGGTTTGAGAGAGTGCTGGGAGGGAGAGACTTCGTCTCTCTAGGGAGTCCTATCCACTCTCCTCTCTAGGGAGAGGAGTCGTGTCAGTCTGTAGTAGATGAGAGTCTGGTGTTGCTCTAGGAGAGTCTGTTTGCTTTTTGCTACCCTAGTGTACGTTTGCTAGGGTAGAGTGTGAATTGAGTCGATGTCTCTCTAGGAGAGCATTTCATCTTTGCTGTCTGTTTGCTTGTCTGTTGGTTGTTTTTGTGTTTATTATTTTTTTATCAGTGTCATTATGTTTTGGATTCTTCTCAGTGGTCATGGGGGGAAAGGGGGGCATGGAGACCAAGTGATAGATAAAATAAGATTGAGAATGAAATTCTCAATTATAATAATAGCAAACGAGATAGAGTCCAGTATACAAGGACACTCTCACTGAGACCACATGCTCTCTAGTGAGTGGAGTATAGCAACAGAGAAGGGAGTAGACACAGAGTGCATACCTGCACTCTGTCATGACAGTGCGTGTAGAGTCGAGGAGCGAGCCTAAAGGCGAGAGAGGAGCGAAGACACGACACGAACCATTTTCCTCGAGAGCTGCCGACAGGCAAGCGAGGAGGAGAGCGGACCGGGAGCCCTAGCGGGAGGGAAGCGTTTTGACTACGAGAGAAGACGTTCTTTAAGAATTGAAATTTAGAGAACTGAAATAGAGTATGGGATTGGATATTGAAAGAATGGGTACGAGAAGATGACTAAGAAGAAGATTGGCTTTGAAGTAGTACGGAGCGTTTACTGCTTAGCAGGGGACAAGCGCAATGACTTACTGGTAGTGAAAGGCAATAACTGGTACGATGACGGGAGTACTGAACCAACCTTGCAGTTTGTCGAGAACTACAAGCGTCCCTTCTACGTTACTAAGCCTGCTTTACGAGTCCATCGGGACAAGCGGGAGTGGGAGCATAAGAGTAACTTGATTCGCTATACCTGTGCGCAGCACGAGTTAAGCTATCGAATCGCACAGGCACTAGGGAAGCGAGGCGGAGACTTAAGCTATAGGGCATTAGCTGACAGTCCTTATCTATACGGCAGTGACGTGACTACGCCGACACTGATTAAATATGCCTATGCCAAGAAGTACCCGGAATGTAAGAGTCCTAGACGGACCATTGCGACCCTAGATATCGAGGCCACGCCTGACAATCGCCGGGAAGTATTAATGGTGACAGTGTTCTATCAGGACATCAGCTATCTCTGGATTAATGAGAAGTGGGCAAGCAGTGTCCCGAACTACATGGCGAAAGTCCACGAGGAATGGGAGAAGCGGATTGTCCCGCTATTGAGACGACCGACTGAGTTTAGACCTATGTTGGTACCTGACGCAGCCAGTGCGGTTGTACATGCCATGAACAAGCTGCATGAGCTAAAGCCTGACTTCGTGTCGATTTGGAACATGGACTATGACGTCCCGACCATGATGAACGAGTTAGACCGAGCAGGACTGAATAAAGACGACATTATGTCTGACCCTAGTGTACCGCCTCAGTATCGCTTTTACAAGTACATCAAGGGCAAAGGCGTCAAGGTCAAAGCCGGAAAAGAACAACCGATTCACCCTGCTGACCAGTGGCATAAACCGATTCATCCAGCAGGTTGGTTCTTTGTTGACTCCATGGCTGTCTATCGAACAATTCGCTTAGCTAAAGGGATGGAGCCAGATTACACTCTCGACGGAGTCCTGCAGCGTAATCTAAATATACAGAAATTGAAAATGGAAGGCACTGAGCACCTAGACGGCTATCGCTGGCACGTGCACATGCAGGCTAATGAGAAGGTAGTCTATACAGTCTATGGCGCATGGGATGGGATCTCCTTAGCCTATTTAGAAGAAGAGACCAAGGACTTAGCAGTCTCGTTCCCGATTCTCTGCGACAACTCAGAGTTTGAGAACTTTAAGTCTAATCCGACCAAGATTATTGACGACATGCACTTACACGCCAGTGAAGAAGGCTACGTCATGGGGACTAAGCCCCGACAGGTCGAAGACGAATTTGACGCATTATGCCCAATACTCGATGGGTTAGCCACTATCGGCCCCTTTAGGATGAGAGTCCTATCGAATAAGATATCTAATTGCTGGAACAAGGCTTAGAGCTTCATCTACCAAACAGGAATCGAAAGTGAACTGCGGCGCTCAACATAGCGGTATGGTAACAACGATGAAGATTGCACAATCAGCAGCGAAGCGCCTAAGGGAGCAATCCTACGGCACGTGCTCAACGATCAAGTCCCTCAAGTGAGGGTAACGGTATCTGCGACTAGATAGAGTCTAGTCCTCTCTACTGAGAGCCAAACGTTAAACGTGGGTGATGAGATGATCTGAACGTTCAGGTAACACCTGAAGCTGCAGGTAATGCTGCGGGTAGCAATTTACGACTGCTATTGAACATCATTGGGATAGTCACGCTGCCTGCCTACCAGATGGCGTATAACGGTTACAAGTGTATTAAAGAAGACCCGAACTGGGAAACTAGAATCTATATTCAAGGCGGAGACATTGACGTCGAGACCACTTACCCTGCGGTAGAGAAAGCCATGGAGATGTCTAAGGGCAATACCTACACCGAGCTCTCAGAAATTCAAGGCATGACCTTTGAACAACGGGTACGGTTTGGAGTCAATGCGATCAGCGGCGAAGTCAATGCGATTGAGACGTGTATGCGAGGTTTTGACTTACCCTCCCCAGATGACTGGGTTGCCATGTACGACCGAGACAAAGCAGCAGGAGTGATTTAAATGATTGAAGTCCAAGGGAACTTATTTGAACTGCCAGGGGATGTCCTTTGCATCACCACCAATGGCTATATCTCCTCCAAAGGTAAAGCAGTGATGGGACGAGGCTGCGCAGCTGAGGCAAAGAAGATCTCCCCTGGACTAGATCGACTGCTCGCCAGCAGAATCCAGGAGAATGGCAACTGTGTCAATATTCTGCTTTCTCCTCTACCTGACCAGACCTGGATTTCATATCCAGTCAAACCTGTCTCCATAGTCTTTGACGGAACAAATACCGTTAAACATGGTTTATCTAAATACCAGATTGGAGAGACAGTACCTGGCTACCATGCTAAAGCTGACCTCGCGATCATTGAACGATCAGCCATGGAACTTAGAGCCTTAGCTGACACCATGCCTGAGTGGAAGACGATCTTAGTCCCTCGTCCGGGCTGCGGTGCAGGAGAACTCACCTGGGAGCAAGTCAGACCTGTCATCGAACCTTACTTCGATGACCGTTTTCATGTCGTTACCTTCCCTGAACCCGTCAGTGATTTCCCCTCTGAGCTGATCTATGCTGGCATTGGTGCTAGAGCAACTCCACCTGAAATCCTTACCGAGATGCGTAAGCTTGCCAGGAGCTTATCTAAGTTTGGTTTTACCTTACGCTCAGGCGGAGCAGCAGGAGCAGATAGCGCCTTTGAACAAGGTTCTGCTTCCAGTGAGATTTTTTTACCGTGGTATAGATTCAATGGACATTTCTCGCCCAATCACCAACCGTCACAAGCCGCCAGAGACCTTGCTTCCACCGCACATGTCGACTGGGAGAGTTGCACAGAGCCGACCAAGAACTTACATGGTCGTAATGCCGAGATTCTCTTTGGACGGGACTTAAAGACCCCTGTGGCGTTTGTCATCTGCTGGACAGAGGAAGCCAAGGACATCGGCGGAACGGGCTTGGCGATTCGTTTAGCGCGTAAGCAGAACATCCCTGTCTTTAACTTAGCCAATGGGGCTGAGGAAGTCACGAAGGAGATTGCAGATTATCTCTTTAATGAACTTGTCCCGACTAAAGTCGTCAATGTCCACTACCAACCTTTTGATGTCTACATCGGACGTCAACATGGCAAGTATCATCCAAAGGGCGATTCTATTTGGCATAACCCTTTTATCACAGGTCAAGACGGAACGCGTGAAGACGTGATTCGACTCTATGAGGAATACATCAGAGCCCGTCTACAACAAGGTAACATCTCCGTCAGAGACCTCTTAAGACTCAGAGGGAAGAAACTGGGATGTTTCTGTAAACCGAGGGACTGTCACGGAGACGTCCTGCTTAAACTCATAGAAGAATATTCAAAACAGGAACAACATTATGTCTAATTCATTTCTAGTCGGTCAAGGTAAACTTGCCCTACAGATACCTTTCAGTCCGATAACGGACCAGAGTGACGCCATTCGTCTGTTTGCTGGTGCCCATCTCATCGAGGACGAGAAAGTACGACGACTCATGACGGGTAGCCCAGTTCATTTCACCCGTCCCGCGGGAGAACCTTATTCAATTAAGGAACGAATGGATTCATGCTGGAAGAATATCGTGGATCAACATAAGCAACAGGCTGAACGCCTCTCTAATCCCCTCAGTGAGGAACAAGAAGAGATGAACGAGCCCTTCGTTCCGATGTTAAGACCTCGCTTTGTGCCGGAGCTCATTTTCACCGAAACAACATTATTCGATCACAAACTAGCACTCGTTCCAAGGGTTGGCATTTCGCCTGATGAGGAAGAAGATTAAAAAAAAAAGAAGAGCTAGTTAGACTCTTCTTCTTTTTCCAGCAGTGCTAGAAGCTGAGCTTCTAGCAACTTATTTTCCTGACGAATCAGGAATAACTGGTACTCAATTTCAATGCACATAGTCTTTTTCCTGTGTATGTAAATAAAAGGTGCAGGCTAAACCTGCAAGAATTACAAGTGCCGCAATTAAGCGGCATTTGGTTTCCCAGCTCAAGCCCATTGCTGTTGCAATGGAAAGGACTAGAATCTCTAGTCCGATAAAGATAATGAAACAACCTGCAACTTTAGTATCCATGATTTTCTCCAGTAATAAGTTGAATGGATATTGGTTGTTCGTATTTTCACCACGACTGGCAGAATGGTAAACCTACATTCGGAGGGAGAGTTAACTTGATTGAGTTAGCTTCATTATTGTAATATATAACCAAAATTAATTTATTTCATAGAGGATTCAAAATGCAGTATCGACACCACCATACCGCCTCCCCTCTATTCCTCAATAAGCTTAAAGAGGAGTTAGATGGAATTACACTCGAAGGGGAAATCAAGATCACGGATGAGAATCTTATTATCCCGTTAGATAAACACGGTTCAACTTACCAACTCTCTCATCGCATTCATAACGATCTACTCAATTGCTTTACCCTTGCGGAAGAAGTAGCCAATGAAATCAGAACTATTCTGAATCATCAACACAACGGTCACTTGTCCATCATCTACTTAAAGCACGGGGCACTGCACCAGAAGCGGGGAACTTAAAAAAAAAAGACAGAGAGAGGTTACTCTCTCTGTACAAAATTACACTCCTCTTAGATCATATGGCTTGGATTCAAATTGCTTCCTTGCCTGTCTAAAGACTTCTGGCCAATTGATTGACTTGGGTATTTCACCTACGTCAATGACTTCGCCGAAGTCGCTCCCTCTAATCTTCTCGCCATAAGGGGAAGGGTTTGAGGGCGACCAGATCATAAAGTCTGGTCGGTTTACGGTGTATGCGTTACGCATGGATTGGTACTCCATGTAAGTTGTTGAAAGAGTGTGCTTTCGGAGTTGTGATCCGATTGCACGTGAATTGCAGATACTTCAATATCTGCAATTCAATAGTGTGTAACTGAAATCCGTTTGAGTGACACACGAAAAAAAAAGAGGGCTACTGCCCTCTTTTTTTTTTTATTTAGCGCGAACGCTTCTTGGGACGGGTGTAACGTGATGCAGCAGGGATGACCTGAATGTCACTTGCAGACATGCGTGCTGCTGCACTAGCTGAGACATTCACCTGAGGAACGTACATGTCAATTCCCAGTGCTTGACGTGTAATAGAGTTCATGTCGAACTCTAAGTTATGCTCACTCGGTCTAAAGGTTAAGATTTCTTTTAGGTAAGCTTCGTCAAAGCCCTCGCGAATTAAACCCTCACGTTTAGCAAGAGGGATGCGGTTCCAGATCGTTTCAATGTCACGTTGCATAAGGTTATCTCCAGTTGTTGTACTTAGATAGTATATAACTCAAAACTTTTGGCTTAACAAAAAAAAAAGGCAGTCCCCTAAGGACTGCCTCATTGATCAGTAGTCGATTGACGCTACATAGGTTTCAATCGCCCGACGTTGTTTTTCAGACGGGACAGACTTCAAGATAATACCTAAACGCACTTTACTGCGCAGTTCAGTCGCAGTTGCACATTGTGCCAAGTTAGCAAACAGCTGGTTCAGATCACCCACGTAAAGCTTAGGTCCTTGAGATGAACCTTTTACAGACGCAGGAATCATGTTGATTCGATACGGACTGAACGCTTTAAAACGACCTGCCGCAAAGCGATTGCTAAAGTAAGCAATGCTGGCAATCACACTGCCTGGATCGACGCTAAGTACAGCATTATAAAGACGAGTCAGCTTATCAAAGTTTTCTGTCACTTCACTTACTGTCGCACGATGTGGATCAAAAGTCAAAGCTTCATATTCGTCCGTCAATGTCTTGATACGTTCAAGGTCAGCAGCGATACCTTCACCGTAGCGAGCGACTAAGGACGTAATGTTTTCGTCCCAGTTTGGATTGACTTTCTTTTCTGCCTTTGCAGGTTTTTCTACTTTAGGCGCGTCTACAGTTTTTTCTTCACTTGGGTTAGTCATGAGGTTTTTTCCTTGGGTTAACTAAATGAAATGGAAGGGTTAAGTGGAGTAGTTGCCAGTGAACGTCCATGCATGGCTTTCATGAACAGGAGCATTTCACGGGAGGAAATAGCAGCCACAAAATTGTGGATACCGTTTGGAAACTTAGCAATAGTTAAGCCGACACAGGTTTCACAGAAGTGAGGCGCTGCTGTTTTACAGGTATAAGGACTACGGATTCGGACTTGCTTACCGACATACTTGGCAATTTGATCTGCGTTTAAGATGACCCATTGACCATTATGCCAGGTATAAGTGTCTTCTAACTCTTTCTTATTCAACACCGTGATCAAGAAACCGTCTTTGTCCTTACAGTCTTTTTCAGCCAGTCGAATCGCAGAGAACACCTGGTTGGCACGCTTTACACCTACGCCCCCTAACGCTGTTAGCTTACCTCGGTTATACGACGCGGCACGCATGGCATCGGCATAAGCGGGTAAGCCCTCTGCCTTAACACCCTCAGACAAAGGGGTATTAATAATAGTGGGGTTTCCCATGCCTTCTTCTAAGCCGTAGATGTAGTTCATCTTCTTACGGTTGACTGCAATATTCTTTTTCGATAAGAACTTTGCATCTGGCGTTCCTTTGAAGCTGTCCTTGTCGAGCTTCGCTGCTGCTTCTTCAATCAGTGCCAGTTCAGTAACGGTAGGTTTACCACCATGTTCCTTTAACTTCTCAGCGATGAACTTAGACACCTCAGGATTGGCAGTGAGTCCTTTTAGTGTAACCGCAGCAGCTGCAAAGGGTGCCCAGGTATCCATGCTGGCTAAGTGTTTCTGATAGATCAGATATTCATCGACATAGATCAGGTCAGGTAGACGATCTTCAAACTTAGCAGGCGGTGGAGTCCGTGCGTATTTTGCCATGACTAGTTTGTCTAAATCGCCCCCGTCAAATTCCCCAGTGACAAAGCCAATCTTCTTTCCAAAAGGCTTAACCAGACAGAGCCAGTTGACCATGACATTGCCATAGCTTGTTTCAATTGTCCCTGTAACGTTCTCTAAGACAGATTCGTCAATGGTAACGAGGTCTCGAAAGTGAAACAGAGGCTCCATCTTAGGTTTATCACCCAGTGAAACCAGTTCCTCAGTCTCAGGGTCGAGATAACCAATCTCAATAGAACTCTCATTGAAACGAAACAGACGATAGGGATAGGTTTGAGCGTAGTCCTTGATCAGTTGCAGGTCATCTTCTCTAGGGAGGACATGACGACCTGGATCATAGACCGCATGTTCCATGGCACTAAATGCAGACGTGACCCAGTGGAGCCGTCCGACGTTCCCTGCTTTTAATGCCTTTAAGAAGTATTGAAAGTTAACGACCTTATCCATAATAGCGAATCTCCCCAAACACTTGCTGTAATTGTGCTTTTAAGGCACGTAGGAAATCAATGTCGCCATAGACTTTCTCAGCGACTAAACCTGCTTGCATGCTCAGGTTCTTTTTCTCCCCTCTTGCAAACAAGACCAGTCCTGCCAGGTCAATCGCAGCTTCACGCGGACTAAACGGACAGAAGCGGTTTAAGTCTTCGTCAAACATCTGCACCAGTTGTTCAGCAGTCATAACACCTGGGTTAATCCCGACTTCTAAAGCTTTACGATAGAGTCGGTTGATGAACTTAGACTCATAACGCGTCAAGCCCTCTAGGTCATAGTCGACAGATTCATCTTCAATCAACTTAACGTCGCCGTGATCAGCCAAGACCTTTTCAATGAACATTTCATTCACTGATTCAATCACGTCTGTCCAGCGCGTCAAACTGTCACCATTGACATACTGAAATAACTCAGCGACCCGATCTTCTGGTGAGACGTCTAGGGAAAAGATTTCCATGACCTTGTCGTCTTCATCGGTGAGGTTCAACCAGATCAGACTTTCCACGGCTTTGACTTCCAGGTCTAAGGTCGTGGTGCTATTGAAAAAAATTCCATGTTCCCGTAATATCTTCTGGGTACCTGTCTGTAGAATCCCTCTTAGGTCGTCTAAGAGATCACCGCTAAAGGTCATGTCTCTTTCTTTCCAGCGTAATTCAAATTCAATTTCAGCCCCATTCTCTTCGAGGTCTGCAAACGCTTCAAAGGCGGAAAGATAGAGGTCAGCCAGCTCAATAGGGACAAAACGTATCAGCCATTGCTTTAGTTCTTCTAGCATTTGTCTGTTCCTGTAATAAATAATGGGCACAAGTCTTTATATAGACTTATCTGTCATAGCATACGAATAAGGATTTTTTAACATGAGTCACGTTAATCCAAATCCACCGATGTCCTTAGCTGACTTACACAAGGTGGAACGAACACAATCACGATGGGAAGACCTAGAGTCTCAGTATCAAGAAATTTTAGCCATGTTCGACCAGTTCATGATCTACCCACAGGAAGCCCGAAAATACAACGACCTCTATACTCCTGAGGAACGCGGCGTGGTCAAACGTTTAATCGACGGGATTCTGTTTGACTTAAAACAAGTCATGACATCCATGAATGAGTTACGTAGCCAGCATTTAATTGATGAAGAACCGCGTAAAGGTTGGGTCTACGACAACTTGGAAACCGGTGAACTGTTCACTTGGCTTGGCATTGCAGCCAGCTACCGTGGCATTAGTGAAAACATTCAGGCGATTATGGCACAGCCACTTTCTGACCTGACGGTGGTCTTCACACAGGTACAAGCACGCATGCCAACACCGGTCAATCTCTCCACTGAAGAGCTACCTCCACTTAATTCGACTAACCGCGATGACTATCAAATCGGTGTCTCTAGCATTAACCCAACTGGAAAGTAAAACTGATGAGCAATGAAGAAAACAAACAACCTGACCCGAATGAATCAGGTTTGACGAACGATGACATCGACGCAGCATTAGCGCAGGCAACGGAAAGTGTACAAGAAGACACTGTTAAGCGTGAACCAGCTGCGCCATCTGAAAACTATCACAATCCCCAGGTTAGTATCAAAAACACACCATTGATCCCAATGGAGTCTAAGGACCAGTTCGTTGGCCGTCTACCGGTTCACGCATTTCGTCGTAAGGACTCTGAACTCGAAGGCCGACTAACGTCCTTTAAGAACATTGACCCGACC
>JACCEA012194238.1_pt1 | contig 12304 bp, 10 predicted proteins | sample 7449851 | NCBI WGS metagenome assembly JACCEA01 (sample SAMN15323453, study PRJNA562643) | freshwater metagenome | isolation source: river surface water | place: USA:Blue River Watershed | collected 2017-08-18 | reverse complement strand
GTGAACTTCAGGCCGAAGGCGCGGCCGGCGAAGTAGGCGGCGATGTCGGCCACCCACACCAGCACGAAGATGGACAGCAGGAAGTTGACGCCGATGGCGCGGGCCTGGGCCACGGCCAGCCACGCCAGCCACAGCGCCAGGATGCCGCCGGGCACGCGCACGGTGCGCGGGATGTGGGGCCAGCCCACGACGCCGCGGCGCAGCATCAGCGCCCCGCCCAGCACCCAGCCCGCGCCGGCGGCCACCCACAGCAGGGGCAGCGGGCGCTCGACCAGGCCGGCCGCCCAGGAGGCGCCGCACAGGCCCAGGCAGGCGGCGGCGCAGGCGAAGGAAGCGGGCTGGCCCAGCTGGTTCAGGCGTCCCCACTCCCAGGCGCCGGCGGCCAGCAGCACCAGGACGACCACGGCGAAGGGCTCGGGCGTGCGCCAGAACAGGGCCGGCAGGAGGATGGCCAGGAGGATGACGGCCGTGATGACGCGCTGTTTCAGCATGGTGCTCGAGCCGTGGCGGGAAGGATGGGATCGGACCCGGACTAGGCGGCCCTGCGGCCGCCGCTGGCGTCGCGGGCCTCGATGGGCTCGCCGCCGGCGGCGCCCTGGACGGGCCTGCGCACCTGATCGGAGGTCTTGCCGAAGCGGCGCTCGCGGCGGGCGAAGTCGGCGAGGGCGGCGTCCAGCGCGGCGTCGTCGAACTCGGGCCACAGCCTGTCGCTGAAGTAGAACTCCGCGTAGGCCGACTGCCACAGCAGGAAGTTGCTGATGCGGTGCTCGCCGCCGGTGCGGATCACCAGGTCGGGATCGGGCACGTGGGCCAGCGACATGGCGGCGGCCAGGGACTGCTCGGTGATGGGCGTGCCCCCGGCGGCCAGCTTGCGCGCCGCCTGCACGATGTCCCAGCGGCCGCCGTAGTTGAAGCAGATGTTGAGGACCAGTCGGTCGTTGCCCGCGGTGGCGGCCTCGGCCTGGGCCAGGCCGGCCTGCACCTTGGGGGACAGGCCCTCGCGCTCACCGACGAAGCAGATGCGCACACCCTCGGCCTGCAGCTGGGGCACCTCGCGCGAGAGCGCCAGGGCCAGCAGCTCCATCAGGCCGGAGACCTCGTCGGCCGGGCGGTTCCAGTTCTCGGAGGAGAAGGCGAAGACGGTGAGCACCTTCACGCCCACGTCGCCGCAGCGGCGCACGCAGGCGCGCAGGGCATCGACCCCGACCTTGTGCCCGGCCACGCGGGGCAGGAAGCGCCGGGTGGCCCAGCGGCCGTTGCCATCCATGACGATGGCGATGTGGTGCGGGACGAGGGTGCTCACGCAGGACAGGGGATGCGGGGAGGCACGGCCGTCAGACGGCCATGATCTCCTGCTCCTTGGCGGCGACCATCGCGTCGATCTCGGCGATGTGCTTGTCGGTGAACTTCTGGATGTCGGTCTCGCTGCGCTTCTGGTCGTCCTCCGAGGCCAGCTTGTCCTTGACCAGCTTCTTGACGGCTTCGTTGGCGTCGCGGCGCAGGTTGCGGATGGCGACCTTGGCGCCCTCGCCTTCGGTGCGCACCAGCTTGGTCATTTCCTTGCGGCGCTCCTCGCTCATGGGAGGCATCGGCACGCGGATCAGGTCGCCCATGGAGGACGGGTTCAGGCCCAGGTCGCTGTCGCGGATGGCCTTCTCGATCTTGGCGCCCATGCCCTTTTCCCAGGGCTGGACACTGATCGTGCGCGCGTCGAGCAGCGCGACGTTGGCCACCTGGGTGATGGGGACCAGGGAGCCGTAGTAATCGACCTGCACGGCATCGAGCAGCGCGGGGTTGGCGCGGCCGGTGCGGATCTTGGTCAGGTTGTTCTTGAAGGCGGCGATGGACTGGTCCATCTTGCCTTCGGTGGTCTTCTTGATGTCGGCAATCGTGCTCATGTCAGCTCTCGGGTCGATCTATCAGGCTCAAATAAACGGCTGGGACGCGGATCACACGTGGACCAGGGTGCCTTCGTCCTCGCCCATGACGACGCGCTTGAGCGCGCCGTTCTTGAAGATGGAGAACACCTTGACCGGCAGCTTCTGGTCGCGGCACAGCGCGAAGGCGGTGGCGTCCATGATGCCCAGGTTGCGGGCCATGGCTTCGTCGAAGCTCAGCGTGGCGTAGCGGGTGGCCGCGGGATCCTTCTTGGGGTCGGCGGTGTAGACGCCGTCCACCTTGGTGGCCTTGAGCACCAGCTCGGCGCCCACCTCGGCCCCGCGCAGGGCGGCGGCGGTGTCGGTGGTGAAGAAGGGGTTGCCGGTGCCGGCGGCGAAGATGACGACCTTGCCCTCTTCGAGGTACTGCAGCGCCTTGGGTCGCACGTACGGCTCGACCACCTGGTCGATGGCGATGGCGGACATCACGCGGGCAGTCAGGCCCTGCTTGTCCATGGCGTCGGCCAGGGCCAGCGCGTTCATGACGGTGGCCAGCATGCCCATGTAGTCGGCCGTGGCGCGGTCCATGCCCACCGAGCCGCCGGCCACGCCGCGGAAGATGTTGCCGCCGCCGATGACGACGGCGACCTGCACGCCCATGTGCACGACCTCGGCCACTTCCTCGACCATGCGCACGATGGTGGCGCGGTTGATGCCGAAGGCGTCGTCACCCATCAGCGCTTCACCGGACAGCTTGAGCAGGATGCGCTTGTGGGCAGGCTGGACAGACATGGGTGGGGACTCCTGGGGAAAAACGGGTTGAGTTTAGCGGGCTGCGGGCGGATTGGGAGGCGGATGTGGAAGGGGCGGCCCGAAGCCGCCCCCTTTTTCAGCCTGCGGGAGGCTGGATCAGGCGGCAGCCTTGGCCGCGGCGACCTGGGCAGCCACTTCGGCGGCGAAGTCGTCGACCTTCTTCTCGATGCCCTCGCCGACCACGTACAGGGTGAAACCCTTCACGTTGGTGCCGGCGGCCTTGAGCATCTGCTCGACGGTCTGCTTGTCGTTCTTGACGAACGGCTGGTTGAACAGGGAGACCTCCTTGAGGTACTTCTGCACCGAGCCTTCGATCATCTTGGCGGCGATGTCGGCCGGCTTGCCGGACTCGGCGGCCTTGGCGGTGGCGACGCTGCGCTCCTTCTCGATCAGCTCGGCGGGCACGTCGGCGCTGGTCAGGGCCACGGGCTTCATGGCGGCCACGTGCATGGCGACGTCCTTGGCGGCGGCTTCCTCGCCGTCGAACTCGACGACCACGCCGATGCGGGTGCCGTGCAGGTAGGCGGCCAGCTTGGAGGCGCCAGCAAAGCGCTTGAAGCGGCGGAAGGACATGTTCTCGCCGATCTTGCCGATCAGGCCCTTGCGCACGTCTTCCAGGGTGGGGCCGAAGCTGTCCTGGCTGTAGGGCAGCGCGCCCAGGGCGGCCACGTCAGCGGGGTTGTGCTTGGCGATCAGCTCGGCCGCAGCCTTGGCCATGGCCAGGAAGCTGTCGTTCTTGGTGACGAAGTCGGTTTCGCAGTTGGTTTCCAGCAGCGCGCCGGTGGTGCCGTCGATGAAGGAGGAGACCACGCCTTCGGCGGTCACGCGGGCGGCGGCCTTGCCGGCCTTGTTGCCCAGCTTGACGCGCAGGATCTCTTCGGCCTTTTCCATGTTGCCTTCGGCCTCGGTCAGGGCCTTCTTGCATTCCATCATGGGGGCGTCGGTCTTGGCGCGCAGTTCGGCGACCATGCTAGCGGTGATTGCAGCCATTTCGTACCTCGTTAAGTGTTCAGATCCGGTTGTAAAAAAGGGGCTCGCGAGCCCCTTTGTCTGCCGTGCGATGCGGCTCGCGGGGCAATCAGGCGCTGGCGCCTTCTTGCACTTCCACGAACTCGTCGCTGCCTTCGGCGACGGCCTTGACGACGTCATTGACGGCGTTGGCGCGGCCTTCCAGGATGGCGTCGGCGATGCCACGGGCGTACAGGGCGACAGCCTTGGCGGAGTCGTCGTTGCCGGGGATGACGTAGTCGATGCCCTCGGGGGAGTGGTTGGAGTCCACCACGCCGACCAGGGGGATGCCCAGCTTCTTGGCTTCAGCGACGGCGATCTTGTGGAAGCCCACGTCGATCACGACGATGGCGTCGGGCAGGGTGTTCATGTCCTGGATGCCGCCGATGTCCTTTTCCAGCTTGTCGATCTCGCGCTGGAACATCAGCTGTTCCTTCTTGGACATGGACTCCAGGCCGATCTCCTGCTGGGCCTTCATTTCCTTGAGGCGCTTGATGGAGGTCTTGACCGTCTTGAAGTTGGTCAGCATGCCGCCCAGCCAGCGCTGGTCAACGAAGGGAACGCCGGCGCGACGGGCTTCGGCGGCGACGATCTCGCGGGCCTGGCGCTTGGTGCCGACCATCAGGATGGTGCCGCGGTTGGCAGCCAGCTGCTTCACGAACTTCATCGCGTCCTGGAACATCGGCAGCGACTTTTCCAGGTTGATGATGTGGATCTTGTTGCGATGGCCGAAGATGAAGGGGGCCATCTTGGGGTTCCAGAAGCGGGTCTGGTGGCCGAAGTGGACACCGGCTTCCAGCATTTCGCGCATGGTCACGGACATGTTTGTTCCTTAAGGTTGGGTCTAAAATCCGCCCCGAAAACCGGCCCTCTTCAGGAGGGGAACCGGCACCTTGGTGGGAGGGATTCGCGAGTGGGCCTGGCTGGTCTGCGGCAATCGCTCCATGCGAGCGCCGTCCAGCAAAGCCCAAAGAGTTTAACACACCGCATGTCCCTGACCCCTGCCACCCGACTTCCCGACCTGAGCGCCACGCTCGAGCGCCTGCGCGCCGGCCAGACCTCCCCCGCCGCCGAAATGGACCGGGCCCTGGACGCCGCCCGCTCGGACCGCTGCCGCCACGCCTTCCTGAAACTTTTTGCTGACGAGGCACGGGAACAGGCGGCCCAGGCCGTGGACACGGGCCTGGCCGGGCAGCCCCTGGGCGGCCTGCCGGTGTCGACCAAGGACCTGTTCGACCTGGCTGGCCAGCCGACCCCGGCCGGCTCGGCCGTGCTGCAGGATGCCCCGCCCGCCGCCTTCGACGCCGGCGCCGTGGCCCGGCTCAAGGCGGCCGGCGGCATCGTGGTGGGCCGCACGAACATGACGGAGTTCGCCTTCTCGGGCATGGGCGTGAACCCGCACCACGGCACGCCGGCCAACCCGGCCGACCCGGCGGTGCCGCGCATTCCGGGCGGCTCGTCCTCGGGCGCGGCGGTGTCGGTGGCCACGGGCGCAGCCTTCATCGGCCTGGGCTCGGACACCGGCGGCTCCATCCGCATCCCGGCCGCGCTGTGCGGCATCGTGGGCTTCAAGAACACCCAGCGGCTGACGCCCCTGTACGGCGCCCTGCCCCTGTCGACCACGCTGGACACGGCCTGCGCCATGACCCGCTCCGTGCGCGACGCCATCCTGGCGCACCAGGTGCTGGCCGGCGGCCCGGTCCTCCTGGACCCGCGCCCCCTGCGGGCGCTGCGCCTGGCCGTGCCGTCCACCGTGATGCTGGAGGGCCTGGACACGACGGTGGCCCGGGCCTTCGCCCGCGCGCTGGCCACGCTGCGCGCGGCAGGCGCCACCATCGACGAGATCGCCCTGCCCGAAATTGGCGAGCTGGCCGCGATCAACGCCACGGGCGGCTTCTCCGCCGCCGAGAGCTATGCCTGGCACCGCCAGCTGCTGGCGCGCGAGCGCGACCACTATGACCCGCGCGTGCGCCTGCGCATCGAGCGCGGCGCGGCGATGAAGGCCTACGAGTACATCGACCTGGCCCATGCCCGCGAGCAATGGATCGGGGCGATGGAGGCCGCCCTGCTGCCCTATGACGCCCTGCTCTCGCCCACGGTGCCGCTGGTGGCGCCGCCCATCGCCGAGGTGGCGCCGGGCGCCGAGCGCGACGAGACCTTCTTCCGCGCCAACGGCTTGATGCTGCGCAACCCCAGCATCGTGAACATGCTGGACGGCTGCGCCATCTCCATCCCCTGCCACGTGCCCGGCGAGCTGCCGGTGGGGCTCATGATCTGGGACCGCGCGATGCGCGACGCCAGCGTGCTGGGGATTGCGCTGCAGGCGGAGGCGGCGCTGGGCGCGGCGGCTGAGGCGGCTGCCTGAGCCGCACGGCGACACGCCCGAGACGCTATAACCGCAGCACACAAGACAGCAGGGACGCCTTTTGAAAATCGCCATCGTGGGCGCCGGCATCGCCGGCGTCACCACCGCCTGGGAACTGGCCGCGGACGGCCATGAGGTCACGGTCTTCGAACGCCACGGCGCCGTGGCCGAGGAGGCCAGCTTTGCCAATGCCGGGCTGCTGTCGCAAGCCGCGCTGATGCCCTGGCCCGCGCCCGGGATGACGCCCCAGGCGCTGCGCCGGCTGTCCGGCCTGAAGGCCGGCTGGCCGCTGCCCTGGCGCGAGCTGGGCTGGTGGCTGGCCTGGCGGCGAGCGCAGCAGCCGGCGGCGCTGCAGGCCCGGCGCGCCGTGCTGCAGCCCCTGGCAGGCCTGAGCCGGGACCGCCTGGGCGAGCTGTGTGGCCGGCTGCGCCTGCGCGTGGAAGGCAGCTCGGGCGTGCTGGCGCTGTTTCGCAGCAGCAAGGAATTCGCGCTGGCGCAGGCCGCCCTGCCCGCGCTGCACGATGCGGGCCTGCACGCGCAGGCCCTCACGCCCGAGGCCGCACGCCAGGTGGAACCCGGCCTGTGCGCCATGACCGAATTGGCCGGCGCGGTGCACCTGCCCGACGACGGGGTGGTCAACTGCCGCCAGTTCGCGCTGATGCTGAAGAAGGAGGCCGAGGCCCTGGGCGTTCGCTTCGAGTTCGACAGCAACGTCGCGCCGCTGGACAAGGCCCAGCCGGCCACGCTGCAGGTGTCCATTGCCGGCACGGCCTCGCAGGCGCTGGCCTTCGACGCGGTGGTGCTGTGCGCCGGCATGGGCTCGGCCGCGCTACTGCGGCGCACGGGCCTGCGGCTGCCGCTGGAGGCCGTGCACGGCTACAGCATCAGCGCCGCGATGGGTGAGCCGCTGAACGCGCCGCGCAGCGCGGTGCTGGACCTGCGCCACCACGCCAGCATCTCGCGCCTGGGGCAGCGGGTGCGCGTGGCGGGCCACGCCGCGCTGGGCCAGCGCGGCGCCCGGCGCGATGCGCGGGCCATCCAGGACCTGTACCGGGTGCTGCAGGACTGGTTCCCCGCCGCCGCGCAACTGGGCGGGCCGGGCGCGGCCGTGCAGGAATGGCAGGGCGCGCGACCCAGCCTGCCCGACGGCCTGCCGGTGCTGGGCGCCAGCGGGTTGCCCGGGATGTGGCTGAACCTCGGCCATGGCAACGAGGGCTGGTCGCTGGCCTGCGGCAGCGCGCGGGTGCTGGCCGACCAGGTGGCCGGGCGTGACCCCGCGCTGGACGCGGCGGCCCTGGGCATCGCCCGCCTGGGCGGCTGAGGGCGCCGGGTGGCGGTAGGATGCCGCCATGATGGATCGCATCACCCCGGGCCGGGCCTGGCCCTTGTTCGACGTCGACGCCACGCGCCGCCTCGAGCAGGTGGCGGCCGCCGACCTGCCCCCGCACACGCTGATGCAGCGCGCCGGCCTGGCCGTGGCGCGGCTGGCGCTGGCGCTGGCGCCGCACGCACGCACGGTGTGGGTGGCCTGCGGACCGGGCAACAACGGCGGTGACGGCCTGGAGGCGGCCGCCTGGCTGCGGCAATGGGGCAAGCCGGTGGTGGTGACCTGGCTGGGGGACGAGGCCCGCGCGCCCGCCGACGCCCTGGCCTCCCTGGCGCGGGCGCGCGCGGCGGGCGTGGCCTTCGCCGACGAGCCGCCGCCCTCGCCTGGCCTGGCCATCGACGCCCTGCTGGGCATTGGCGCGCAACGGCCGCTGGCGGGGCGCGGCGCCGCCTGGTCCGCGCACATGGCGGCCTGCCGCGCGCAGGCCGGCATGCCGGTCCTCGCGGTGGACCTGCCCTCCGGCCTGGACGCCGACACGGGCCACGGCGTGTCGGTGCAGGCCACGCACACCCTGAGCCTGCTGACGCTCAAGCCCGGCCTGTTCACCGCCCAGGGGCGGGATGCGGCGGGCCAGGTGTGGCTGGACGACCTGGACGTGGCCACCCAGGAGCCACCGGTGGCCCACTTGTCACCCGCGCCGCTGGCGCGGTCGCGGCCCCATGACTCGCACAAGGGCAGCTGGGGCGACGTGGCCGTGGTGGGCGGCGCCCCGGGCATGACCGGTGCGGCGCTGCTGGCCGCGCGCGCCGCGCTCCATGCGGGCGCGGGGCGGGTGTTCGTGGGCCTGCTCGATGGCGGCAGCCTCGGGGTCGATGCGCAGCAGCCGGAGCTGATGTTCCGCCCGCTGGATCCACTGGACTTCCCGGCGCTGCACCTGGCCTGCGGCTGCGGCGGCGGCAACGCGGTGCGGGCCATCCTGCCGCGCGCGCTGTCCACCGCGGCGTCCCTGGTGCTCGATGCCGACGCACTCAACGCGATCGCGCAGGACGCGTCGCTGGAGGCCTTGCTGGTGGCGCGCGCCGCACGCGCCGACCGGCCCACCGTGCTGACCCCTCACCCCCTGGAAGCGGCCCGCCTGCTCGGCACCACGGCCGCCGCGGTGCAGGCCGACCGGCTGGAGGCGGCGCGGCTGATGGCCGGGCGCTTTGGCTGCGTGGTGGTGCTCAAGGGCTCCGGCTCGGTGGTGGCGGGCCCGGGCGCCCTGCCCTGCATCAACCCCACCGGGAATGCCCGGCTGGCGACCGCCGGCACGGGTGACGTGCTCGCGGGCATGGTGGCCGCCGGGCTGGCGCAGGGCTTGCCGGCGTTCGAGGCGGCGGCGGATGCGGTGTACCGCCACGGGCTGGCTGCGGACCGGTGGCCGGCGGGGTGGGCCTTGACGGCCGATGGCCTGGCGCAGCGCTTGCCGCGCGACTGACCCCGGACGACGTGATGCCACGCGCGGCCTGAGGCCGCCACAGCCTCAGCCCCGCCCGACGAAGGGCATCTTGGTCGCCATGACCGTGTGGAACAGCACGTTGGCATGCAACGGCAGGTTGGCCATGTACAGCACCGACTGGCCGCACACGTCCACGTCGATCAGCGGCTCGGGGCGCACCTGCCCGTCGGCCTGCTGCACGCCTTGCGTCATCTTCATGCCGATGTCGGTGGCGGCATTGCCGATGTCGATCTGGCCCACCGCGATGTCGTACTTGCGGCCGTCGAGCGATGCGGTCTTGGTCAGGCCGGAGACCGCGTGCTTGGTCGCCGTGTAGGCGATCGAGTTGGGCCGCGGCGCATGCGCCGAGATCGAGCCGTTGTTGATGATGCGGCCGCCCCGCGGCGACTGCGCCTTCATCACCTTGAAGGCCTGCTGCAGGCAATAGAACATGCCGTTGAGGTTGGTGTCCACCACCTGCTTCCACACGTCGACGGACAACTCCTCCAGCAGCACGCCGCCGGAGCTCATGCCCGCGTTGTTGAACAGCAGGTCCACGCGGCCCCACCGCTGGACGACGGTGTCGAACAGCGCCGCGACCGAGGCCGGGTCGGTCACGTCGGTGGGCACGGCCAGGGCGCGCTCACCGGCCCCGCTCTCCTGCGCGGCCTGCTGCAGGGCCTCGAGGCGGCGGCCCGCCAGGGCCACACACCAGCCATCGGCCAGCAGCGCCAGGGCGGCGGCCTTGCCGATGCCGGTGCCGCCACCAGTGACGATGGCGATGCGGGGTTGGGGGGTGGGGGCCGTCATGTGCTTGTCTCCTCTTGTGTCATCGTGCGGCCGCCTTGGGTTCAGCGGCGCGGCTTCTTGCTTTTTCCTTTGGCACCGCCCTTGGCGGCCGCCTTCTTGACCGCGGCCTGCAGGGCCTGGATGGGCGAGCGGGCGCGCTCGCCCGGCTCCTCGCCCTTGCCACCGCGGCCGCCCCGCCTGGCCGAGGCCGTGGCGGGAGCGCCGGAGGATACCGCGTTGGCGGCCGCTTGGCCGCCCGACTTGCCGGCGGACTTGCCGCCGCCCTTGTCCTTGCCGCCCGACTTGGGCGCCCGGCCGGCCAGCTCCTCGCCTTCACGCACGAGGCGGAAGTCGATCTTGCGGCCGTCCAGGTCCACGCGGGAGACCTGCACCTGCACCCGCGAGCCGATGGCGTAGCGGATGCCCGTGCGCTCGCCGCGCAGTTCCTGGCGGGCCTCGTCGAACTTGAAGTACTCGCCCCCGAGTTCGGTGATGTGCACCAGGCCCTCGACGTACATCTGGTCCAGCGTGACGAAGATGCCGAAGCTGGTCGCCGCAGTGACCACGCCCGAATACTCCTCGCCCAGGTGCTCGCGCATGTACTTGCACTTGAGCCAGGCTTCCACGTCGCGGCTGGCCTCGTCGGCGCGGCGCTCGTTGGCGCTGCAATGCAGGCCGGCGGCTTCCCAGGCCTGCACCTCGCGCAGGTTGCCGGTGGGCTTCTTGAGCTTCTGGTGGTTGGCCGGGGCGCGGCTGGCCAGGCGGCGGGCCAGCTTCTCGTGGGCCTCGCCCGGGGTGGGCAGGGCCGGCAGCTCGTACTTGCGCGCGCCCAGGATGGCCTTGATCACGCGGTGCACCAGCAGGTCCGGGTAGCGGCGGATGGGGCTGGTGAAGTGCGTGTACGCCTCGTAGGCCAGGCCGAAGTGGCCGCTGTTGATCGGCGTGTAGATGGCCTGCTGCATGGACCGCAGCAGCATGGTCTGGATCTGCTGCGCGTCGGGCCGGTCGCGGGTGGCCAGGGCGATCTTTTGGAACTCCGAGGGGTGAGGCTCCTCTGAGATGCCCATGCCCACGCCCAGCGCCTTGAGGTAGGCGCGCAGGATGTCCTTCTTCTCGGGCGTGGGGCCCTCGTGCACGCGGAACAGGCCCGGGTGCTTGCTTTGCTGGATGAAGTCGGCGCTGCAGACGTTGGCGGCCAGCATGGCCTCCTCGATCAGCTTGTGCGCGTCGTTGCGGGTGCGCGGGACGATCTTCTCGATGCGGCCGTTCTCGTCGCAGATGATCTGCGTCTCGGTGGTGTCGAAGTCCACCGCGCCGCGGGCCTCACGGGCCTTGAGCAGGGCGCGGTACACGTCGTGCAGGTTGATCAGGTCCGACACCCGGTCCTTGCGGCGGGCCGCCTCGGGGCCGCGCGTGTTGGCCAGGATGGCCGCGACTTCCGTGTAGGTGAAGCGGGCGTGCGAATGCATCACCGCCGGGTAGAACTGGTAGGCCTGGATCTCACCGCCGACGGTGATCAGCATGTCGCAGACCATGCACAGGCGGTCCACGTCGGGGTTGAGCGAGCACAGGCCGTTGGACAGCTTCTCCGGCAGCATGGGGATCACGCGGCGGGGGAAGTAGACGCTGGTGGCGCGCTCGTAGGCGTCGATGTCGATGGCGCTGCCGGTCTCCACATAGTGGCTCACGTCGGCAATGGCGACCAGCAGGCGCCAGCCCTTGCCGCGGCCGACCTTGGCGGGCTCGCAGTAGACGGCGTCGTCGAAGTCGCGGGCGTCCTCGCCGTCGATGGTGACCAGGGGCACGTCGGTCAAGTCGACACGGTGGCGCTTGTCCTGCGGGCGCACCTTCTCAGGCAGGGTGCGGGCCAGGGCGATGCAGGCCTCGGAGAACTCGTGCGGCACGCCGTACTTGCGCACGGCGATCTCGATCTCCATGCCGGGGTCGTCGATTTCGCCGAGGACTTCCTTGACCCGGCCCACGGGCTGGCCGTAGAGGCTGGGCGGCTCCGTCAGTTCGACGACGACGACCTGGCCGGGCTTGGCGGTGCCGGTCGCGCCCTTGGGCACGAGCACGTCCTGGCCATAGCGCTTGTCCTCGGGCGCCACCAGCCACACGCCGCTTTCATGCAGCAACCGGCCGATGATGGGGTGGACGGGCCGCTCGGTGATTTCAAGCACGCGGCCTTCGGGCCGGCCACGGCGGTCGTAGCGCACGATGCGGGCCTTGACCCGGTCCTTGTGCAGCACGGCCCGCATTTCGTTGGGCGGGAGGTAAAGGTCCGCCTCGCCGTCGTCGCGCACCACGTAGCCGTGGCCATCGCGATGCCCCTGGATGACGCCCTCGATTTCATCGAGCATGTTCTTTTCCGATGAGGCTGAATTCTTGTTGTACAATCTTGTTTTTCCTGAAATGCCCAGGTGGCGGAATTGGTAGACGCACTAGTTTCAGGTACTAGCGAGTAACATCGTGGAGGTTCGAGTCCTCTCCTGGGCACCAATCATAAGCGGGCTTGTCTCGTAAATGATGCTCATGGAGCAGTCTCAGGAAAAAACTCTTTGTTGGCCCAGGTGGCGGAATTGGTAGACGCACTAGTTTCAGGTACTAGCGAGTAACATCGTGGAGGTTCGAGTCCTCTCCTGGGCACC
>JACCEA010714354.1_pt1 | contig 12304 bp, 9 predicted proteins | sample 7449851 | NCBI WGS metagenome assembly JACCEA01 (sample SAMN15323453, study PRJNA562643) | freshwater metagenome | isolation source: river surface water | place: USA:Blue River Watershed | collected 2017-08-18 | reverse complement strand
TGTGAAACCGAAGCGCTTACCCAGAACCAAGGCGAGAGCTAGCGCTGACGCTCCTGAGGCAATCTCCACGACCGTACCGCCCGCAAAGTCCATGACACCGATGTTGTAGACAAGCCACCCACCATCGACGACTTTTCCATCCTCGACAGTGAAGTTGAAAATCCAGCTCGCGACAGGGAAATAGACCAGTACCGCCCAAATTCCGGCAAAGATCATCCAGGACCCGAACTTTGCTCGGTCAGCGATTGCCCCAGATATGAGGGCTACGGTGATGATGGCAAATGTGCCCTGGAACCCTGCGAAGGCAAGGCCAAAGCCGTCTCCCTCTTTGGCCAGAGCAATTTCTGTGCCAAGGAAAAGGCGTTCAAAGTCAATGCCGAACACGCCGTCGATTCCAAAATAACTGCCAGCCCCAGCGTTGCTAAAGCTAATTGCGTAACCAAAAATCACCCACAATACACCGATAAGCGCGATTGAGCCGAAGCTCATCATCATCATCGAAACCACGCTCGAGGCGCGCACCAGCCCGCCATAGAAAAAGGCAAGCCCAGGTGTCATAAAGAGCACCATGGCAGAGCAGATGATCAAAAACATTGTGGTGTTTTGGTGGAGCATTTACTACCTCTCGAATAACGCACCAAAGGAGGGACTCTCTTTCGAGAGCCCCTCCGAGGTGTTGCTAATAGGTGTTACTAACCGCGGTCAGCACCGAAAGCGTAAGCCTCTTCACCGTGAACTACGGTGTCGATGCCTGCGATTTCATCTTCTGCCTTGACGCGGAATCCCATGGTCTTTTCAATCGCGAAGCCGATGATTAGTGAGATAACGAAGCTGTAAACAAGTACCGCTACCGCACCAAGGGCCTGCATCGCGAACTGGTGCCAGCCGAAGCCGAAGGCTGCGCCTACACCGTTTCCGAAGATACCGATCCAAAGGGTTCCAACGATTCCACCGACCAGGTGAATACCTACGACGTCTAGTGAGTCGTCGAAGCCCAGTGAGAACTTGAGGTCAACAGCTAGTGCACAAAGTGCACCGGCTACTAGGCCCAAGAGAATTGCATATACAGGGTCAAGAGACGCACAGGCTGGCGTTACTGCAACCAGACCGGCGATTGCACCTGAACCAGCACCGATGGAGGTTGCCTTGCCGTGCTTGATCTTCTCAATGATGATCCAGCCGAGCATCGCTGCAGCAGGTGCTGCCAGGGTGTTGATGAAGGCAATTGAGGCAATGCCATCTGCGGCAAGCTCTGAACCAGAGTTGAATCCGAACCAACCGAACCATAGCAACGCAACACCAAGAAGGGTCAGTGGCACGTTGTGAGGCTGGGTGATTCCCTTGCTGAATCCAAAACGCTTACCCAAGACAATTGCTAGAGCCAAACCAGCTGCACCAGCGTTGATGTGAACTGCGGTACCACCTGCGAAGTCAATGACTCCTAGGCCGTAAACAATCCAGCCACCGTCAACGACCTTGCCGTCTTCAAGTGTGAAGTTGAATACCCAGTTTGCAACTGGGAAGTAAACAACGGTTGCCCAGATGCCTGCGAAGACCATCCATGCGCCGAACTTTGCGCGGTCAGCAATGGCACCCGAAATAAGGGCCACGGTGATGATTGCGAAAGTTGCCTGGAAGGCTACGAAAGCCATAGATGGGAATGCACCGGCAGGAGCTGCAGCATCTGCGACCTGAGCCTCAAGCCCGAGGAATGAGGTATCGATACCGAACCATCCATCGATACCGATGAAGGTGTCGACTCCCCCGTTAGCAAATGCGATGGCGTAGCCGTAAAGAACCCAAAGTACTGCAATCAATCCGAGTGAGCCAAAGCTCAACATCATCATGCTTACAACGCTCTTGGCCTTGACCATACCGCCGTAAAAGAACGCCAAACCTGGCGTCATTAGTAGAACTAGTGCCGCTGAAATTAGCACGAATGCCGTGTTTCCTTGATCCACTTGTTTACCTCTCTCTAAGAAAACAAATTGTCACCAAGAGAATCTTGGCTACGTAGAGAGTTTGGCTCACTCAGATTTCACGCGATAACGAGAAATGTTTCGTGTTTGTAAAAAGTCAGGCGCTGGTCAGGGCACCGATGCGTGAAACGGCTCGAAGGTACTTTTTGCGGTATCCGCCTGATAAATACTTGGGTGCAAAGACGTCCGTAAGTGGATGTCCGGTCGCGCGAATTGCTACCTGAGCCTCATAGGCACGGTCAATGAAAGCAACAAATCGAAGGGCATCAACCTGGTCATCAAGCTGATGCACGCTTTCGATGGCTAGGGCACCAAGCGCCTCAAGCAAAAAGCCATAACGCGATGGGTGGATTGTTGATAGATGCTTAAGCAGCGCTCCGAAATCGACAATTCCAGTCTCAGTGCTGTCTAGTGATTGCAACCAAGTCTCAAGTTCAAATTGCGTAGTTGACACTGGTTCGAGAGTTACCGGGCGATGGCGGTGGTCCTCGCCGTCAATTCGAACCATTTCAAATTGGTTCGAAATACCCAAAATCTCGCGTTGGAAGTCCGCTGCAGCGAATCTACCCTCGCCTAGGGCATTAGGTGGTGTGTTTGACGTTGCCGCAAAACGAACACCTTTGGGTGCCAACTCGTTTAGCAGTCGAGACATCATCATGGTGTCCCCCGGATCATCGAGTTCAAACTCATCAATGCACAGAAGCTGGAACTTACCGAGGGCCTCTACTGCTCCGGCAAAACCGATCGCGCCAATCAGGCTCGTGTAGGCAATGAAGCTTCCGAATGCTTTTGCCCCGCGAAACTCGTGCCAGATTCCTGCCAGTAGGTGCGTCTTTCCCACACCAAATCCACCGTCTAAATAGACACCGGGCGGCGGCGTCTCGCGACGGAAAAGTTTCTTTGCCCCAGAGGCTCCTAGAAAGACTCGTGCTCGATCTAGTGCGTGTTGCTGGCTTGGATACTCGGCGTGCGGGACGTAGTTAGCGAGGCGTGCCTCCGTGAATTCACGAGGGGGCACCAATTCGGCTAGCAAATCGCTGATACTTGGTTCTGGCTTGCGCAAAGTAATGTTCACAAACGCAGCGTGGTCGATTGCCAATTATTACCTATCGGTTGGTCCAAGGCTCCGAGCGAGTTAACCTTGTTAGAGACACAAAAAGTCTAATCAACCTCCAGAAAGAGTTTCATCCCATGACGATTGAATTCGACCAGACAGCCAAGTTCGCAGAGTACGCCGATCCATCGGTGTTGGTTTCTACTGAATGGCTGGCGAACAACCTAAACCGCGAGGGACTCGTTGTTGTTGAATCTGATGAAGATGTTCTTTTGTATGAAATTGGACACATCCCTGGCGCAGTCAAAGTCGACTGGCACACCGAGCTGAACGACACAGTTCTTCGCGACTATGTTTCTGATGAGGAGTTTGCCGCTCTCATGTCACGCAAGGGCATCTCGCGCGACACCACGGTAGTCGTTTACGGAGACAAAAGTAACTGGTGGGCTGCCTACGCCATGTGGGTGTTCAAATTGTTTGGCCACCCGGATGTTCGCCTACTTGATGGTGGACGAGAGGCTTGGATTGCTGAAGGTCGTGAATTGACCCGCGAGGCTACGCAGGTTACCCCTGCCGAGTATCCGGTTGTAAAGCGCGACGACAGCACCCTTCGTGCTTTCCGCGATGATGTTCTTGCGCATTTCGGTAATCCCCTGATTGATGTTCGCTCAACTGAGGAGTACACCGGTGAGCGCACCCACATGCCTGCATACCCTGACGAGGGTGCGCTTCGTGGTGGCCACATTCCATCAGCTAAATCGGTCCCTTGGGCTCGTGCTGCTGGCGAGAACGGTGTGTTCAAGTCTCGTGCTGAGCTTGAAAAAATTTATCTAGATGAAGCCGGCTTGAAGGCTGGTGACAATGTGATCGCATATTGCCGCATCGGTGAGCGTTCGAGTCACACCTGGTTTGTTTTGAACTACCTCCTGGGCTTCGAGAATGTTCGCAACTACGACGGTTCTTGGACTGAGTGGGGCAGCTTGGTTGGCGTGCCAATCGTTAAGGGCATCGAGCCTGGTCTAGCGCCTGCGGCAAAGTAGAGCCCTTCAATGCAAAGTGTTGATGAAATAGTTGAAGATTTCAACGCAGTGGGCGTAAACGACCGCTTGACCCTACTGCTTGAGTATTCTGAGGCGCTACCAGAGCTTCCGGCAAGATACAAAGACCACCCAGATTTACTGGAACGTGTAGAAGAATGCCAGAGTCCGATTTTCCTTTTCGTAGAGGTCGACGACGCGAAGCTGGTGCACCTGTTCTTCACCGCCCCAGCCGAGTCTCCTACCACCCGCGGATTTGCATCGATTCTGCACTCTGCACTTGATGGGCATTCAGTACAAGAGGTCCTCGCGGTCGACGACGATTTTCCGTCGCGTATCGGTCTTTCCGCCGCGGTCTCCCCGCTGCGCATGAGGGGTATGCGAGGAATGTTGGCCCGCATTAAGAGGCAAGTCGCCGAAAAGTCAGCCTAGAGCTTTGATTTTTTCAGACCACCCAGAATTCTTTGAGCTTCAACCTGGCTGGAATGTAGCTATGGTCATCTCACCAGATGGCTCAACCTCAGACCCAAGTGGTTCATCTGACGGAATTAGCAATCGCGAAGATCGCGCGATGCTCGGTTACCTCAGGAGTCAATCCGACTTGATTGTCACCACCGGGGCTACGGCTAGGGCTGAAAATTATCGAAGTTCCAAGTACGCTCCCCTAGCCATCATCACCACGGGCGATATTGACCTTTCAAACATTCCTGCGATGCAGGATTCAAGTAATTTTTCCCACTATCTAATTACGGCCAAGCCGGATGCACGATTTGCAATGTTCACCAACGTGCCAGAGGAGCATGTGCTCGTTGTTAGGGATTTGCGGGAAGCCTTTTCGGCAATTGAGAACCTCATCTCCGCGAATCCAGACGCAAAAATCCTGTTTGAAGGTGGTCCTTTGGTGACAGAGGAGCTACTGAGATTCCAACCTGAGACAAGATTCATCTTGACGGTTTCGGGCGTGGCCCCGGGTGCACTTGATGCGGCTGAAAGATTTGTTCAGAGTCGGTTCGGAACAGCACTTAGCAATCGTCCAACCATTTCGATGCAAACTACCGTAAACAGCTACATAGTCTGGCCTTGAGCGGCATTACTGCCTACGCTGCGGCGTGGCAACGGGTACCGGCTAGGTCAAATGTCTAGTCTTTAATCAATGATTAGGTTTGACGTCCCATCCGATGCCCCTGCTGAATTCCGAGTAGCCCTCGAGTCGCTCAAGCATGCCACGATTCGGAGTGAAATCGACGTTGAAACCATCCCAGCACCACCTGCAATCGCCTCTCATGCGATCACATTTAAGGCAAACATCAAAGAGAACCTAACCGGTGTCGAAGGTGATGCGGGAACGGGACGTTTTGTAATGCTTTGGGAGCCGGAACCCCAGGAGGCATGGGCGTCGCGATTTAGAGTCGTCATTTTCGCCAAGTCGCCGCTAGAAACCAACATCGGTGCTGACGAAGAAATCAGTGATGTTGTTTGGGCATGGCTCAATGAGGCTCTAGAGAACCGGCACGCTGAGTTTGGTGCGATTGCAGGAACCGCCACCAGGATTATGTCTACCGGATACGGTTCACTAAGCGCTCAGCATGATCATGCTGAGCTCGAACTTCGTGCGTCTTGGTCACCGTTGACCACAGATATTGCCGGCAGCTTCGAAGCGTGGTTGGACCTGATCTGCATCATGTCTGGGTTCCCAAACCTACCCGCAGGAATTTCTACTATTGACTTCTCGGGTCGTCGATGAACGACCAAGAGCAGGTTGAGCTTCCTCTGCTCAAAAGTGCCCGAGCGAGTGTCGTTTTTGTCGACAATCATGAGCTGCTCAATGAAGCCGTTGCGGTTCTGGCAAACGCCACGGGCCCATTCGCTCTCGATGCCGAGCGAGCATCTGGATTTAAGTATTCCCAGCGCGCATACCTAATCCAAGTTCACCGATCAGAAACACCGATTTACCTAATTGACCCGATCGCGATTAGCCCTGAGTTTTCAACGGAACCCTTCAACGAATTAGCCGCGTTGCTTTCTCAGGACGAGTGGGTTCTTCACGCTGCAAGCCAAGACATTCCGTGCCTTTCCGAGCTTGGGTTTAGTCCGGTTTCTCTGTTCGACACTGAACTAGGCTCCAGAATCGCAGGCCTACCTCGCGTGAGCCTCGGAGCAGTCTGTGAGCATTTTTTGAGTCTTCGGTTAGCAAAGGAACATTCTGCTGTTGACTGGAGCACTCGCCCGCTTCACGCGGACTGGCTGAACTACGCTGCCTTGGACGTCGACGTCCTCCTTGAACTTCGCGACAAATTGGAAGTTGAACTTGAGACATTGGGCAAGCTCGACTGGGCTCGCCAAGAGTTTGCAAACACTGCAAGGATGAAAGCCAAGCCGCCAAAGGCCGATAAATGGCGTTCTCTAACTGGCCTGAGTGCTCTTAAGGATGCCCGAAAGTACGCAGTAGCAAAGGCGATGTGGGAGGCAAGAGAATTGCTAGCAATAAAGCTAGACGTCTCTCCTGGCCGTCTAATTCCTGATTCTGCGATCGTGCACGTTGCAAACACACTGCCCAAGTCGCGGCCTGAATTGGCGGGCGATCGTGCCTTTGTTGGCCGTGCCAGTAGGTCATACATCGACACTTGGTGGACCGCAGTAGAGAATGGCCTCAAGTCTCGAGACTTACCACCAATCAAGGTGAAGACCGAGGGAATACCAAATCACCGCACTTGGCCGGGGCGTTTTACCGACGCAGACAACAGACTCAAAGCAGTCAAGCCTGTGCTGCAAGAGCTTTCAGAGTCGCTCAAAATTCCTGCCGAGAATCTCATAACACCGGACTTCGTTCGTCAAGTCTGTTGGGAGCCACCGGTTGAGGCTAGTGCCAATGCAATCGGGGATTTTCTGGCTTCCCTTGGCGCAAGGCAGTGGCAAATAGATTTGGTCGCTGAACCGATTCATCTGGCCATCTCAGCAGTGAGCCAAGTAGTCGAGGACTAAACGCCGGCAATAAATCGCGGCGAAACCCAGAAACTAGTGGGAGTTCAGCTCAGCCGAACTGCTTGAACCATACTGGAGCGGTCTTGCGTGCGGAACCTTAGAGCCCACAACCTGGGCAACAATATCAATTGCAATGCTCTGTGCCGTCAAACCAACTCGTTCTAGGATTTCGTCGCGCGACGCGTGTTCAAGGAATTCATCCGGCAGACCGACCTCGTTTAGAGCTGTGTCTACCTGCGCTGCACGCAATGATTGTCTAATTCGCGTACCAACGCCACCAACCTTGATGCCATCTTCGATTGACACTACCAATCGGTGTTCGGCAGCCATTGAAACCACTGACTTTGCAACCGGAACCACCCACCGCGGGTCGATAACCGTAGCACCGATACCCTGGGCGGCGAGAAGCTCAGCCACCTTCAACGCCGTAGTTGCCATCGCCCCGACGCTTACGATCAAAACGTCCTTGCTTTGGGCCTCTGATAGTACGTCTACACCGTCTTCGGTTCGCCGCATTGCAGGTATCTCAGCGCCGACTGACCCCTTGGAGAAACGAACTACGGTCGGTCCATCGTCTACAGCTACCGCCTCGTTGAGTTCCTCTCGAAGACGTAGGCCGTCTCTTGGTGAAGCAATTCTTATGCCCGGCACAATCTGCAGAACTGACAGATCCCACATACCGTGGTGGCTTGCTCCATCGGGACCCGTTACACCAGAGCGGTCCAAGACAATTGTTACGCCTGCTTTGTGAAGAGCAACGTCCATTAGGACCTGGTCGAAGGCACGGTTGATGAATGTCGCGTAAACGGCAACCACCGGGTGGAGACCACCGAAAGCCATACCCGCGGCAGAAGTTACCGCGTGCTGCTCAGCAATACCAACATCGAATACTCGGCTTGGATATTTCTTGGCAAACTTATCGAGACCGACGGGAATCAGCATCGCGCCCGTGATTCCAACGACGCTTGGGTTTTGGTCGGCGATTGTCACAATCTCATCTGCAAACACCGATGTCCACGATGCGCCTGAGGACTTCTCCAGCGACTCCCCTGTTTCTGGGTCGATCTTTCCCACCGCGTGGAACTGGTCGTCGATGTTTAGTGCCGCAGGGTTGTACCCGCGACCCTTCTCAGTTATCGCGTGCACGATCACTGGAGCCGCGTACTTCTTCGCCTGACTCAAAGCCTGTTCCATCGCAACAATGTCGTGACCATCTACCGGGCCGATGTACTTTATGTCCAGGTTCGGAAACATACCCTTGGGCGCAAAAGTGCTTAGCAAGCCTTTTCCTGCACCTCTGGCTGCTGAGTAAACCAGTCGGCCGATCAGGCCAAATTTGTAGAACAGCTTTTTACTGAGTTTGTATAACCTTCGGTAGTTCGCATCAGTCCTGACACCGTTTAGGTACCTGGCAAGACCACCGATGGTTGGCGCGTATGAGCGGCCGTTGTCGTTGACAATAATGACCAGTTTTCGATCGTTGTCATCGGAGATATTGTTTAGTGCTTCCCAGGCCATGCCGCCGGTCAAAGCCCCATCACCAATTACAGCAACGACATACCGTTCACCTTGCTTGGTTAGTTTGAATGCCTTGGCAATTCCGTCAGCCCATGAAAGCGATGATGAAGCGTGAGAGCTTTCAACGATGTCATGCTCTGACTCACTTCTCTGCGGGTATCCTGCGATTCCGGCTTTTTGGCGAAGTGAGATCAGATCCTTGCGGCCGGTAAGTAATTTGTGAACGTAGGACTGATGACCCGTGTCAAAAATAACCGCATCACGGGGTGAATCAAAAACACGGTGGATTGCCACAGTTGTTTCGACTACGCCAAGATTTGGTCCAAGGTGACCACCCGTTGCTGAAACCGCCCCTACTAGGTAGGAGCGAATTTCATCACAAAGCTGCTTTAGCTCGGGTGCGCTAAGCGAATCAAGGTCTCGAGGTCCGGAAATCCGCTCTAACAAAGTCATAGGTATTAAAACTCAAGCTGCGCTTGAGTTATTCCTTAAGCAACCAGGCTACGAAGCACGTACTGGAGAATTCCTCCGTTGCGGTAGTAATCCGCTTCGCCAGGAGTGTCAATGCGTACCACAGCATCAAACTCAACGGTAGGTTTGCCCGCTGCCGAGTGAGATGACGGCTTAGCGACTACGCGAACTGTCTTTGGAGTAGTTCCGGCATTCAATTCTTCAATGCCGGTGATCTCAAACTCTTCAGTACCGTCAAGCCCTAGTGAATCAGCTGTTTGACCTGCAGGGAACTGGAGCGGCAATACACCCATACCGATCAGGTTGCTGCGGTGAATACGCTCAAAGCTTTCGGTAATAACCGCGCGGACACCCAATAGGCTTGTTCCCTTGGCAGCCCAGTCACGCGATGAACCGGATCCATATTCTTTGCCACCGAGAATTACTAGTGGGGTTCCCTGTGCCTGGTAGTTGCTCGAAGCGTCATAGATAAACGCCTGTGGCCCCTCTGCCTGAGTGAAGTCACGGGTGTAACCACCCTCGACGTCGGTAAGAAGCTGGTTGCGCAGGCGGATGTTCGCAAAAGTTCCACGAATCATTACCTCGTGGTTTCCCCGACGTGAGCCATAGCTGTTGAAATCAACGCGCGAGATACCGTGTTCGGTCAGGTACTTACCCGCCGGGGAGTCAACCTTGATTGAACCGGCAGGGCTGATGTGGTCGGTGGTAACCGAATCGCCAAGCTTGGCAAGAACCCGGGCGCCCTTGATGTCCTTCACAGCATCTGGAGTAATCTTCATTCCGTCAAAATAAGGCGGTTTGCGAACGTAGGTCGACTTGGCGTCCCACTCAAAAACATCGCCCTTTGGAGTCGGAAGAGACTTCCATCGGTCGTCGCCCTCGAATACGCCTGCATACTGAGTCTTGAACATGTCCGAGTTAATAGACTCGTCGATGGTCTTCTGCACTTCTTCGGCAGTTGGCCAGATGTCGCGCAGATAGACAGGCTGGCCGTCTAGTCCCTCGCCCAGTGCGTCGGTCTCGAAGTCAAAGTCCATGGTTCCGGCAAGTGCATAGGCAATTACCAACGGTGGCGAAGCCAGGTAGTTCATCTTGACGTCTGGGCTAATTCGACCCTCGAAGTTGCGGTTTCCAGAGAGTACAGCAGTGACGGCAAGATCATTGTGGTTGATCGCCTCTGAAATCTCGTCAGAAAGTGGGCCTGAATTACCGATGCAGGTTGCACATCCATAACCGACTAGGTTGAAGCCGAGAGCATCAAGATCCTTGGTTAGGCCAGCTTTGTTGTAGTACTCAGTAACAACCTTTGATCCAGGTGCTAGCGAGGTCTTGACCCAAGGCTTAGCCGTTAGGCCCTTCTCAACTGCCTTGCGAGCAACCAGACCGGCTGCAAGCATCACTGATGGGTTAGAAGTGTTGGTACATGAAGTAATCGACGCAATTGCAACGTGACCGTTGTCCATTGCAAATGATTGACCCTTCACTGCTGTTGGCTTTGAGGCCTGGGCTGAATATGTTGGCAAGACAGACTCAAACGACTCCTTGGCCTTGCTCAGCACAATTCGGTCCTGTGGGCGCTTTGGACCCGCGATTGAAGGAACGACGGTGCTCAAGTCCAGCTCTAGGTACTCGCTGAAGCGAGGCTCGATGCTTGGGTCGTGCCAAAGCCCCTGAGCCTTTGCATACGCTTCGACGAGATCGATCTGCTCTTGCGGACGCCCAGTGACACGAAGGTAATCAAGGGTTACTTCATCGATTGGGAACATAGCGGCAGTTGAGCCGAACTCTGGGCTCATATTTCCGATGGTTGCACGGTTTGCTAGTGGAACTGAAGTTACGCCAGCACCGTAGAACTCTACGAACTTGCCGACCACACCGTGCTTACGCAGCATCTCGGTGATCGTTAGAACTACGTCGGTGGCGGTTACGCCAGTTGAAATCTGACCAGTCAACTTGAAGCCGACTACCTTCGGGATAAGCATGGAAACAGGCTGACCTAGCATTGCTGCCTCGGCCTCGATTCCACCAACACCCCAGCCTAGAACCCCAAGGCCGTTGACCATGGTGGTGTGTGAGTCGGTACCCACGCAGCTATCTGGGTACGCCTGAAGTTCACCATTTACTTCGCGCGCCATTACGGTACGGGCAAGGTATTCGATGTTCACCTGGTGCACAATGCCGGTGCCCGGTGGAACTACCTTGAAGTCGTCGAATGCAGTTTGACCCCAGCGTAGGAACTGATAGCGCTCCCCGTTGCGGTTGTATTCAAACTCAACGTTGCGCTCAAACGCGTCTGGCGAACCAGCAACGTCGATCTGAACTGAGTGGTCGATTACCAATTCAGCTGGTGCAAGTGGATTGATGCGCTTTGGGTCGCCTCCGAGTTCAGCAACGGCTTCGCGCATGGTAGCCAAGTCAACAACACAAGGAACGCCAGTGAAGTCCTGCATGATTACGCGGGCTGGGGTGAACTGGATTTCTACATCTGGCTCGGCAGTTGGATCCCAGTTGACCAAAGCGTTGATGTGGTCGGCAGTAATGTTGGCGCCATCTTCGGTACGCAATAGGTTCTCTAGGAGAACCTTAAGGCTGTAAGGAAGGGTCTTCGCGTCGACTGAATTGAGCTTGAAGATGCGGTATTCCTGAGAACCAACCTTAAGAAGGTCAGCGGAACCAAAACTGTTGACTTTAGACATGTGTCTTCCTTACTATTTGCGCCATCGCTACTAGAAATTTACCACTATTGACGTGAACGAATTGTTTCGCGGGTGAGTAACCAAGTGGTCCATAGCAAAAACACGTAAAGTGGCACGCCCATTGCAACCCTAAAGAAGCCAAGGGCCGCAAGTTGATCGGTTAGATACAGGGGAACTTGGACGAGGAGTCTCGCGGCAAAAAGCCCTACCCAAAGCAAAGTCACCAGCTGGAATCGGCGTAACTTAGCGGGCTCGCGCCGCCAAGACATGGCGGTTTTTCCGGTCAATACTGAGATTAAGAGGCCCACGACTGGCCAGCGAATTAAGACTGAAACTAGAAGCACAGCAAAGTAGATGCTGTTGGAGATAAATCCTTGGATGAAGTAATCCGCGGGTTGACCGCCCTCGCGAAGCGGCAGGTATGCAGAGATTGCGATTCCGATGGCACCCGCAATTGCCTGAGTCAGAGGCTTTTTTCGAATGATTTGGATTAGAAGTGAGGCCGCAGAGAGTGAAGCTGCCGTGATTACCGCTAGCACTACACTGTTCGTTATTGACAGCAGAATT
>JACCEA010214039.1_pt1 | contig 12304 bp, 7 predicted proteins | sample 7449851 | NCBI WGS metagenome assembly JACCEA01 (sample SAMN15323453, study PRJNA562643) | freshwater metagenome | isolation source: river surface water | place: USA:Blue River Watershed | collected 2017-08-18 | reverse complement strand
GGCGTGCCGGCCGGCGCAAACAGGCCGTACCAGCTCTCGACCGCATAGTCGGGCACGCTTTGCGCGACGGGCGGCACGCCCTTGAAGGCCGGGGCCGGGTCGGGGCTGGTCACGGCCAGGGCACGCAGCTTGCCGCCCGGAATCTGTGCCGAGGCAGCGGCCGCGGTGGCAAACATCATGTCCACCTGCCCGCCCATCAGATCGGTCAAGGCCGGGCCGGCGCCGCGGTAGGGAATGTGCTGCATGTTCACCCGGGCCAGGTTGCAGAACATCTCGCCCGCCAGATGCGCCGAGGTGCCGTTGCCTTGCGAGGCATAGGTGAGCGCACCGGGCTTGGCCCGCGCAGCGGCCAGCACATCGGCCACGCTGCGCCAGGGGCTGTCGGTGCGCACCAGCAGCACATTGGGGCCACGCCCGATCAGGCTCACGGGCGCAAACGCGCGCTCGGTGTCAAAGGGCAGTTTGGGCAAAAGGCTGGGGTTGATGGCGTGCGCAAACGTGGCCATCACCAGGGTGTGCCCATCGGGCGCGCTCTTGGCCACCAGGTCGGTGCCGATGACGGTGCCGCCACCCGGCTTGTTCTCGATGATCACCGGCTGGCCCAGGGCCTGGGCCATGGCAGCGCCCAGGGTGCGCGAGATCAGGTCGGTGCCACCACCTGGGGCAAACGGCACGATGATCCGGACCGGGCGATCAGGGCTCAGGGCCAGGGCCGGGTGGGACACGAGGGGCCAGGCGGCCAGGCCCAGGGCGGCTTTGAGCAGGTTGCGGCGCATGCAAGGTCTCCTGTTGGGAAATGTTGATGCGACAAGCATAGACCCAGCCACTGTTCTTGCGCGCTATCATGTTTCAACTGTTGAAACATTCTTGGGCTTGTCATGACCCCCGATGCCCCCCGCCGCCGCGCTGGCGGCACCCCGCTCAACCGCTCTCTGGCGCGGGGCTTGCTGATCCTGCGGGCCTTTCGGCCAGGCTGGACCACTGTGTCCAATGCCGAGCTGGTGGCGCAGACCGGTCTGTCCAAAGCCACCGTCAGCCGGCTCGCGCAGACCCTGGTGCAAGAGGGCCTGTTGCAGGCCGATCCGCACACGCGGGCCTACAGCCTGGCGCCGTCGGTGCCGAGCATGGCGCATGCGATGCGTACCGGCTCGCGCCTGCTGCAGGTGGCGCGGCCGCACATGCAGGCGCTGGCCCTGCAGCAGGGGCTGAACGTGGGCCTGGCCGCCCCGGACGGCCTGGACATGGTCTACCTGGAGTCGCTGCGTCATCACCGCCGGGCGGCGCTGCGCCAGGTGGTCTCGGGCCAGCGCATTCCCATCGCGCTGACCTCGCTGGGTCATGCGCACTTGGCCAGTCTGGAGGAGCCCGCGCGCGAGCAGTTGCTGCGCGCCCTGCGCCAGCGCCACAGCGCGCGCGACTGGCCGGCCTTGCGCGCAGCCATGGACGAGGCCTGCGCGCATGTGGCCGCGCACGGCTGGTGCCAGGCCTCATGGCAGCCGGGGGTGCTGGCCCTGGCGACGCCGCTGGTGCTGGCCGAAGGCCATTACGCGCTCAACCTGAGCCTGGACGACAGCCATGCCCCCGACGCGCCCAGCCGACGGGCGCTGGCGCGCCAGCTGTTGGCGCTGCGCGAGTCGGTGCAGTCACAGATGGAGCGCCCGCCCCGATGACAGCCGGGCCGAAGATGGCTTCTAGAATAAGATGCCTTCAAGCGGGCGAAGACCCTGACCGAACCCTCATTCAAATCACAACATGATCCAGGCAAGTTCTGAAGCGCTGGCGGCCCTAGACCGCTGCGAACTCACGCGTGAGCTCCCTCCCGAATTGCGCGCTCAAATGGTCTCCCAGGCCGTCAGCGCACTGAACCTGGCACCCGGCGAGGTGCTGTTTCAAGAGGGGGACCCGTCCCGCCACTGGTACTTGCTCTTGCGTGGTGAGTTGGAAATTCTCAAGACCGATCCGACCAAGCAAGCCCAACTCACCATTGCCTTGATCGCGCCTGGCAAAACCGTTGGTGAGATGGCCCTGACGGACCAGGCGCCACGCTCGGCGACCGTTCGCGCCCGAACCGCTTCAGAACTGTTGGCCATTGACCTGCAAAGTCCTGGCCTTGACGCGCAGACCCGGGCAGCATTGCTGGCCCATTGGCAAGGGGGCCTGAACAAGACGCTAGCCGAACGTCTGCGCAGCACCAATGACACGACTGTGGCCTCATTGCGGGCGCAACTCAACGCTGCCGAGCAGCAGCTTGAAATGAGCAAGTTTGTCTTCCGCCTACTGGTTGGCCTTTGCTTTTACATGTTCGCCCTGGGCATGACCACGGCCTTGTCCAAGGTGCTCCAGAGCACCACCATCATCAGCATTCCGATTCTGATTGTGTTTGCCATCGGCGTGATCCGAACCGTACAAACCAGCCCTTGGCCCGCCAGCGTCTATGGCTTTACCTTGGTCAACTGGAAGCGGCACACCATGGAAGCGCTGCTCTGGTCTGTTCCTGTGCTGGTTGTCATTGTGGCGCTCAAATGGATGGCCATTCAATTCGTACCAGCAATGCACGACATGGCGTTGTTCGACTGGTCACGCTCGACTGGTATGGCTGTGTGGCAGGTGGTCCTGGCGTCGGTGGCCTATTGCCTGTTCACGCCTGTCCAAGAGACCATTGCACGCTGCGCGATTCAGTCATCGATGATGATGCTGATGACGCACCGCCACCGCATCCGGGATGCGATCTTTTTGTCCAACCTGACCTTTAGCGTCACCCACATTCACATCTCGATGACCTTGGCGCTGGCGGTGTTTCCCTTGGGGATTTTCTGGGGCTGGATGTTTGCGCGCCAGCGCTCCATGGTGGGCAGTTCGGTGTCGCACGCCCTCATTGGAACCTTCGCAATGTCCATATTGGGGGTGCCTGGCTTCTTTTGATTGGGCCTGGGTCCTTCAGAGGGTCATCACCCACTGCACATGCCAGCCCCGGTCCTGCAGGCGGGCTGGGCTGGGTCGGGGGATGGGGGGTGACAGGCGCCAGGCCTTGCTCAGCTCCAGGCGTGTGCGCTGCCATTGCCAGCGCCAGGTCACCCCAGTGGCCGCCAGGTCTTGAACCGGCTGGCCCACGTTCTGGCCCTGGCCCCAGTCCACAAACGGGATCCAGTGCAGCACCGGCTGACCTGGCAGCTGGGTGGGCTGCGCCCAATCGAGTGAGGTCGAGAGCACCAGACCCCGATCGCGCACAAGCTGGTTCTCGCGAAAACCCCGCACCGTCTGCACCCCGCCCAAGGCCAGTCGATCGAGCGCCATCAACGGGGTCGGGCTCCATTGCCAGAGGGCGCGCGCCTGCCACTGCAGGCCGTCGTCGTTCAGGCGCCGTGCGGTCTGCGCCAGAACATTCAGGAACCCGGTCTCGATGGGGGCCGCCCCCGGGGCCGCGTCAAGCCCGAAGGCCACCCGGTGCGACCAGGACAAGGTGGCGCGCACGCTGTGCACCGCCTGCGGGTCGCGCACGCTCAGCTCTTGCCACACCCGCAGGGTTTGCACCTTGGTGCGGCCCAAGGCCTCCTCGGGCACAAAAGAAAAAGGTTCGCCGGCCAGGGTGGTCTGGTGCTGGCGCCAACTCACCGACAAGCCCTGGGTCCACTGGCTGCGCCCATCGTCGCGCAGTTGCTGCCCGAGCCCCAGTTCGTGCCGCACCAATTGGCTGCGGATGTCCAGTTGCTGGGCATCGCCCTCCACCACCGCCGCACGGCCCCGCTCGGTTTGCGCATCGAGCCACACGCCGCTGTCCTTGAACGGCCAGCGCCACGACAGGCTGTGGCGAGCGTCCTCAGGGCGATCGGGCGGCGCCTGCACCGACCATTGCAAGGCATCGCCCCAGCCGCCCAAATTGCGCCAGGTGGCTTGCACGCCCAGCGCATGGCCGCCGATGGACGGGGGGGTGTCGTTGCCCGCGCTCAGGCGCCATTGCAGCGTAGGCGCGCGCTGCACCTGCACCGCCAGGACCGCGGTGCCTGGCGCATCGCCAGGCTGTACCTGCAGGTTCACCTGGCGCAGCAAGGGATCCTCGAGCAGGCGCTGGTAGCGCTGGCGCAGCTGCGCCAGTTGCAGCGGTGCCTGCGGATCGGGCCACAGGCGCTGGCGCACATAGCCTGGATCCAGGTCGTCCAATCCATCGATCTGCAGGTCCTGCACCACACCGGCCACCACGGTCAGGTGCAAACGCCAACGACCGTCGGGCAAGGGCGTGAGGGCATCGGCCGCCAGGCGCACACCCGAGTTGATCCATCCTTGCGCCACCAGTTGGCGCGTCAGGTCCATGCGCCAGGCCTCGATTTGCCAGGGCCAGAGGGCTTGGTCCAGAAAAGGCTGCGCCAGCGCGGTCTGTTGCGCCGGGGAGAACAGGGCCGCGCCCGTCCAGACGATCTCGCCCAGGGTCACACGCGCCGCAGCGCTGTCCTGAAGCAGGCTGGACGCCGCAGCGGGCGCGCGGCCCGGGGCCACGGTCTGGGCTGAGGCGGCGCCGGCGCAGCCGGCGGCCAGCGTCACCCAGGCCAGCGCATGGTGCAAAGACGTTATCGGCATGACAGACCTGCCAGCATCAGAGAGGGGGTGCGGGAGGCAAGCGCCGCCGCGTCGAACAAGGCAGGCGCCTCGGGGACCCAGCCACGGCGCGGCGAGACCGGCAAACCACCACGGCCCGCGAGCACCAGCGCGCTGCCGTCGCGCTGCTCGCAGGGATTGCGCGCGAACGGGGCGTCGCTGGGCGGCGCCAGCGGGGCGCCGGTCAGGGCGGCGCTCAGATCCAGCACCGGGGTGGTGAGCTGGATCTGGCCCGACACCCCCGTGGGGGATGCGGCCTGCACCACGTTGTCGTACCAGCGCTGCGAGTCGATCGCCTCGGTCTGCCCACCCAGGCGCCAGTGGGCCCCGGTGGGCAGCAGGTGCATCACCTGCAATTGCACATCGCCGCCGCGCGCCAATTCGGCAGCGGTGTTGGCCTGGATGAAGCCGTTGCGCAGCAGCAGCACGCGCGCGTCGAGCGCGATGTTGCCGCCGTTGCCGCTGGTGCCCAGGACCGAGGTCAGCAGCTGCGACTGTTGCAGATCCATGGTGTCGGCGCTGATCTGCAAAGCCCCACCATCGCCGTCCTGCGCCAGGGTCAGGATGCGGCTTCGCAGCAGGCTGGCCCGGCCGCCAACCTGCAAGGACAGCGAACCGGCGGCCACATTGCCGCTGGCGCGCGCGCTGATGCCCTCGGGGCTGTCCACCAGGCGCAGCTCGCCCACCCACAGCTGCAAGCGGGTGGGCTGCAGGACCGAGGGGTCGCTCACGCGGGACGCGTTGGCAATGGTCAGGCTGGCGCCATCAAGGATGTCCAGCCGCTGCGCCGCCACCCACACCTGCCCGGTCTGGCCGCTGGCGTCGGCATCGGCGCGCGCGGCAATCTGGCTGCCCGGATCGCGCAGCAGCAACTGGCCTGCCTCCACGCCCACGCTGCCGGCCACCCCCGCATCAAAGGTGGTCGAGGAAATCTGTCCGCCATGGCGCAGTTCCAGCAGGCCATCCACCTGGACCCACACCGCACCGGCTGCACCGGCGCCGCCCAGCGTTTCGCTGAAGATGCCGGCGGGCGAATCCATCTCGCCCCGCGCATCGATCAGCACGCGCCCAGCTTGCACGCTCACCGCGCCCGCCGGGGCGTCGGTGTGCGTGGTCGAGGAAATGGCGGCGCCGCCCAGAATCTGGAGCTCGCCGCTGACCTGCACCTGCACCAGGCCCGCCGCACCCGATCCGGCCACCGCATCGCTGGAGATATCGGTGGGCAGATGGGTGACGCCCTGCGAATCCAAGGTCAGGCGCGCCGCCTGCACGTTCACGATGCCCGCTGGGCCGCTGCCCCAGGTGTCCGAGGTGATTTCGGCGCCTGCAAGGATTTGCAGATGGCCGCCGACCCGCACGTCAACGGTGCCGGCAGCGCCCTGCCCGCCGTTGAGCGCGCTCGACGAGATTTCCGCACCACGCCGCAGGGTCAGGTCACCGGCCACCTCGACGGTCACACCGCCAGCAGCCCCGCTGCCCCCATCGGTCTGTGCAAACACACCGGTATAGCCTGGCTCGGCGTCCTGACCGTCCAGCCACATGGCGCCGGCTTGCACCACCACCCGGCCGGCGGCGCCCGCGCCAAAGGCATACGAGGCGATCTGTCCCCCATGCGCGATGGACACCTCACCATCGATCTGGACCGACACCGCGCCCGCGGCGCCCGTGCTGTCCAGGTGGGCCTGGCTGACGATGCCGGTGTCGCCACTGGCAAAGCCACTGCCGTCGATTTGCAGCGTGGGCGCGAAGACGCGGATGGCACCGGCGGCGCCCTGGTCGTAGGTCTCGGTCAGGACCGTGCTGCCCTGCTCGATGCGCAGGCCACCACTGGCGTGCAAGCGGATGTCGCCCCCGTCTGGCACATCGGTGCTGACGGTCTGGATCAGGCTCTCGGCCGTGAGCAGGATCTGGCCGCCAAAGACCTCGATGCGGCCACCGGGGTGGCTCGCGTCCGCTTCGGTGCTGACCCAGGTGCCACTCAGGGTCAGCGCACCGCTCGGGCTGCCGCTGATGGGGCCGGTGACCGGCACCATCATGGCCTGCGCACCCACCGCGACGAGCCGGATGTCGCCTTGCCGGGTGGCGATATCCGCGTCGATCAGTTCGAGCTGGCCCCCCGCAAGGGTGATGGCGTGATCCTGGTTGCGCCAGGTGGCGCCCTGGACCTTGAGCAGCGGCACTTGCTGGCCCAGAAAGCCAAAGGCTTGCGGCGCCGCGGTCGAGAAGGTGCTGCCACTGCCAGGGTCGGCCATGAAGCGTTCGCTGCCCATTTGCACATAGTCGGCAGCCGCGACATGCAAGGCACCGGGCACCGACCAGCTGCTGTTGGGCCCAAAGACCATGCCGGCCGGGTTGATGAACCAGAAGTCGGGCTTGCTGCCCGAGGGCGCGGTCAGGCGCATGCGGCCATCGATGGACGAGGCCGTGCCGCCGGTCACCCGCGCGATCACATTCGAGAAGGCGCTGGTGGTGCTGAAGGTGGCCGACTGGCCGCTGGCCAGGTTGAAGGTGGAAAAGCTGTGAAACAGATTGCTGCCGGCCACGCGGCCCAGGCTTTGCGGGATGCTGTAGGCCGGCCCGCTCAGGGTGGTGGCGCTGCCGGCCGTGCCGTCGGTGCGGATTTGCGCCTGCGCCAGGCCGGCGCACAGGGCGATGGCCCACAGACCCAGCGCGGGCAGCGGTGCGCATGCAAGGAGGCGCTTCATTGCCAATTTCCGATCAGGACAAAGGGGGACCAGAAGAGTGGGTGGTCCATCCCCGGTTGTTGCAACAGGGCGCGCTGGGCCTGGCGCAAGGCCTGTGCCTTGTTCAGTCCCTGCTGGCGCAAGCCCTGGTAGAAATCGCCCATGAGCTGTGTGGCCGCCTGGTCGGCCACCGGCCACAAGGTGCCCATGACGCTTTTGGCACGGGCGCGCATGGCCACGCCGGCAATGCCCAGCGGGGCACGCTCGTTGCCCTCGGCGGTCTGGCAGGCCGAGAGGGTCAGCAGCTCGATCGGGTGCAGGCGCAAGGCCGGCGTTTGCAGCAAGGCCTCGATGCGGTCGGTGCGCAGCACATCGTCATGCGCCATCAGAAAGCTGCGCTCTGCCGAGCCGCCAAAGACGCCGTGCGAGGCGATGTGCAGAACGCGGTACTGGCCGCTGCCCGCCAACTCGCTCCAGCGCGCCAGGCTGAAGGCCTCGTCGAGCAGGGCTTGCCCGCCGGCAATGCCTTGCAGGCGCTGCAACTCGGCCCGCACCCCCGGCAAGGCCAGCTCTTGCTGCAAGGCCCGCAGCCGAGCCGGATCGGGGGTGCTGCTTGGGGCTTGCCAGCGCCGCTGCGCGGCCGTGGTGCCTGCGCTGGGAGCCACGGGGTCGAGCAGGTCGGGCGGCAGGTGCTGGAGCACCGCACCCGGCATCGATACCCCGGCCATGAGCATGGGGGCACGCGCAGCCTGCGACGGGCTGAGGTTGGTCATGCTGGCCCCAGTCAGGGTGCTGACCGCCATGCGCTCGATCAGGTAGCGCTGGCCATCGTGCAAGGCCGCAAAGGGCAGCAGGCGCAGGCTGCCGTCGGGCACCAGCACCAGGTGCTCGATGCGCCGCTGCGCCAAGGTGTCGGCCAGCGGCAGGATGAGCCAGTCGTGCAGGACACGCGAGAAACGCTGGTGCCCGGGCAGGCCATCGCGCAGGCGCTCGGTCACCGCCACCACGCCCTCGCGCAATGTGGCGCGCGACACGGGCAGGCTTTTCACTTCAAGGCCTTGCTCGGTGCGCAGCAACAGCACAAGGCGATCGGACAAGGCCAAGGTGTACAGCATGGCCGTGCCCGCGGCCATGGGCACACGGCTGGCGGGGGTCTGGCTGTCGACGTTGCAGCGGTCGCCCAGAAAGTCCTGCATTTCGGCCTGGCGCAGCCCTTCGATGGCCTGCAAGGCCCGCGCCATCTCGTGCGGGCCGGCGACCGGGCCCTTGCCCGGCAACAGCAGGTCGATGAAGCCCAGGTAAATCGGCTCGAGCAGCTGAGAGAACAAGGATCGCCCTTGCTCGTCACTGATCGGCAGGTCCTGCCGCAAGGCCTCGATCTGCTCAATGGCCCGCTCGGCCGCGAGCAAGGCCCGCTGGGTCTGGCCCTGGGCCCGGAAGATGCGCATCAACTGTGCCTGCAGAACCAAAGGCAGATCACCCGCAGAAGCCCCCGGTCCTTGGCTCAGCAAGGCGATGGCTCGCTCGGCATGCTGCTGCGCCAGGGGCCACTGCTGCAGGGCTTCGGCCAGGCGTGCTTGCGCGTGCAGCCCTTCGGCCTGCATGAGCGCATCGACGGCTTGGACCGGCACCCCTTGGGACGGCGCCAGCAAAGCGCCCACGCGGGCGGCATCCGGGCGTGCCTCATCCAGCAGCTGATGCGCCATCTGCAAGCGCAAGGCCCAGGGCGTTGCCGCATCGTCCAGCAGGCTTTGAGCCAGTGATTGCAGGGCGGCCGTGCGCGAGGCGCCTGTTTGCGCTTGTGCCAGTTGCAGGCGCAGCGCCAGGGCCAGGGCTGGCGTCAGCCCGGGGGTGAGCGCTGCGGACTGCCAGGTCTGCACCGCCACGCCCTGCTCGCCCAAGGCCCACAGCGTTCGCCCCAGCAGCAATTGCCAACGGGCACGCTCGGGTCCGGCCGGCGCGGCCTGCGCTGCGGCGGCCAGCCCGTCTTGCGCCGCTTCGTGTCGCCCGGCCTGCGCATGGGCCAGCGCGATTTCGCCGTCGATGCGTGCCCGCGCCAGGTCGTCCAAGCTCTGCGCGCGCAGGGCTTGCAAGGTTTGCACCGCCAGGCTCAGCTGGCCCGCGTCCCGCTGGGCCAGGGCCTGTGCCCAGGCACCTCCTGTCGGGTTGGGCGCCATCGTGGCGGCGCTGGCCGCTCCCCAAGCGGTCACCAAGAGCATGAGCGCACCAAGGGCAAGCCCCCTTCGGCGCTGGTGGGGCCCACGCGCCATCATGGTGTGCTGCCCTGACCGGCCATGGCGCTCAGTTCCTGGTGCAAGGCCTGTACCTGGGGATGGTCGGGCTGGCGGCGCAGCAGCTGGGCCAGCGGATCGCGCATGGCATCAAAGGCACGCAAGGTCAGCAGCTGGCCCAGCAAAAAAAGCTCAGGGGTGATGTCCTCTTCCGGGAGCTGTTCACGCAAGGTCTGGTAGGCCGCCTGGGCCTCGGCCACGCGTGCCGCACTCACCGCCCGCATGCGGATCATGCCCTGGCGTGACTGGGGGTTGCCGATCACCTCGTGCGAGCGGGCCAGGGCCTGCGCAACCGCTGGTGGCAGCTGGCGCACCTGTGCAGGGGCGCCGCTGGCCTGGCTTTGCTGGGCCCCGACCTGCAGTTCGGCTGGGCCGGTCCAGGTCTCTTGCCGGCCCCCGTCCAGGTACAAGAGCTGCACCCGGGCGGCATCGGCCAACTGCAGGCGCACACCCGGCGCCAGGCGCACAAAGGGCACCAGCGCAGCGCTCCCCTGGCGCACGGCACCCTGGCTTTGGGTGACCAGGGCCCCCTGTTCCTGGAACTGGGCCCAGGCCACGCCAGTGAGCATCCACAACAGCGGCAGCAGACAGCGCAGCCAAGCAGACAAGCGGGCCATTGGGTTCATGGGGGGGCACTCCTGTGGATATCGTTTTGAGAAGAGGGCATGGCGCGGGGATCGTCCGCCCCATGCAGGTCCAGCAACTCGTGCAGCTGCACCGCCTGGGCACGGCCTTTGACCTGCACGGTTTGCGTGCGGCCGGTGTGAACGGGTGCGGTGCAGGCGTCCAGCGTGTCCTGGCTGCACAGCACGGTGCAGGCCATGGCACGGGTCTGGGATTCGATGCGCGCGGCGGTGTTGACCGTGTCCCCTATGGCGGTGAACTCGGCGCGTGCCTGCGAGCCGATGGTGCCCACCACCGCCGCACCGGTGTGCACGCCAATGCCGATCGCAAAATCGGGCAGGTCACGGCCTGCAAATCGCGCGCGCATCCAGGTCTTGCAGTCCTCGGCGGCCGCCGCCATCTGCAAGGCACAGCGCAAGGCGCGGTCGGCATGGTCGGGCTGCGCCAGCGGGGTGCCAAACAGCACCATGATGGCGTCGCCGATGAACTTGTCGATGGTGCCGCCCTCGGCCAGCACCATGGGGCAGATGCGCCCGAAATAGTGGTTGAGCAGCTCCACCACCTCTTCGGGGCGCAGGCGTTCGGACAGGGTGGTGAAGCCCCGAATGTCCGAGAAGAGCACCGTGATGGTCTGGCGCTGGCCACCCAGCGCCGGGCTCTGGCCGGAGGACAGCAATTGCGTGACCACCTCGGTGGACACATACCGGCCAAAGAGCTGGGTCACGCGTCGGCGCTCCCGCTCCTCCAGCAGGTAACGCGCGCCCAGCACCAGCCCGGTCTGCGCCAGCACCCCGGTGGCCAAGGCGGCGGACGGGTACAGCAAGTCCTGCGCAAACAGGCCCCAGCCCACAGCAGCGGTCAGGGGCAGGGCCAGGGCGCTGTAGAGCAGACCCCGGCGCAACGGGGCGCGCCACAAACCCAGCGACAGCAGCGCCAGCAGCAGCGCCGGCATCAGCCCCCGCCAAACCCACGATGGGGTCTGCGGCTGGCGGCCACCCAACAGGGTCTGCACGATGTTGGCCTGGATCTCGGCGCCGTTCATGAAGTCGCCGCGCGCGCGCCAGAAACCGGCGACATAGGGCGTGGCGTGCAGGTCGTTGTGGCCAGCATAGTCGCCCCCGATGATCACGACCTTGCCGGCCAGGGCACGCACCTGCGGGTCTTGCGCCGCACCCGGCACGAGCAAGGTGCGCAGCGACAGGCGCGGCACACTGCCGGGGGGGCCGACAAAGCCGATGGGCTGCGCCACGCTGTTCAGGGCATGCGCGCGGCCGGCCAGGGTCCATTGCGCGGGCAGCGGGCCCTCGGGCAAGGGGCCCTGCGCGCGGGCGGCCAGCAGGGCGGCAAAGCTCAGCTCGGGCATGCCGTCGGCGGCTTGCAGGCCCGCGGGGATCCAGCGGTAGTGCCGCACCACCCCATCGTCGTCCAGGGCCAGATCGGCCAGCCCCAAATGGGCACGCAGGTCCAGATTGGGCAAGGGCAGCAGGTAGTCCTGCGCCGGCAACAGGTAGTCGCTCGGGCCCTGGGCCTTGGGCGCAAAGCTGGCCACCATGACCACCCGGCCCGTGGCCAACTCAGCTTGCAGCGGGCTGTCCAGATCCACCGGCGTGCCCTGGCCCACCTGGCGCTGCAGCCAGCGCTGCGGGCTGAGCGAGAGCAGCACATCCAGCCCCACCACGCGCACGCCCACCTCGCGCAGCACCTGCAGCGCGCGCGCCCAGTGGGGCGTCCAGAAGATGAGGGGATCGTCGGGGTATTCGGCCAGGGTGGCATCGTCGACCATCACCAGCGCCACGTCGGGGCTGGCCTGACGGCGGCCGGCCAGGGCGTGCCAGTGATCGCTCAGGGCGGTTTCAAGCGGCGCCAGGGCCCGGCTGGCGTCCAGCAACAGGGTCAGCAGAACGGCCAGCGCCCAGCACGTCCAGGCCAATGTGCGCGGATGCGCGCGCACGCCAGCCAGCCAGGACCGGCTTGCCCGGCCATACGCCCCAAAACCCTGCATTGGATGATCACAAGAGAGATGAAAGCCCAGCCGCGCCCATGTGCCAGGCCAATTTGAGGATAAATGAAAAAATCACCCAACATGCAGTGATGTATTCAAAATATTCAAGATAT
>JACCEA010109274.1_pt1 | contig 12309 bp, 7 predicted proteins | sample 7449851 | NCBI WGS metagenome assembly JACCEA01 (sample SAMN15323453, study PRJNA562643) | freshwater metagenome | isolation source: river surface water | place: USA:Blue River Watershed | collected 2017-08-18 | reverse complement strand
TACTGGATTTGGTCCTACAGGATTTGGTCCTACAGGATTTGGTCCTACAGGATTTGGTCCTACAGGATTTGGTCCTACAGGATTGGGATCAAATGAATTTGATCAATCAGGATTAGGTGATTTAATTAGTTTGGATGGATCAAAACGATTTGGACCAGGGCAATTTGATCAAGGACAATTCAATATGAATGCTTTATTACCATTTGCTGCTGGATTAGTATCAAGTTTAATGACAAAACAACCAGAAGTAAATGTGAATGTTTATAATAATGCGAATGGAGGATCTCGTATAGATACAGATGGTAATAATTTAAATAATAATAATAAACAAAATTGTAATAAAAATGATGAAGTATATAATTATCCTCAAAAAGTAAAAGCATATAATGAATGGAAGAAAGTTGTAGATAGTGGAAATGATTATATTTTAATGGATCAAAATAGTGTGAATCAATTAAATCGAAATCCTCGTGGATCTTCATGTCCAACATGTCCTTTAGATATTAATTATCCTTTTTCAAATTACCGTTCTGGAAATTAAAAAAGATAAGTAAAAAATGATAATTTAAATTAAAATTTATTTTATATAATAATATATTATTATATAAATAGAACATATATGTATAAAATGAAATCTATAAAAAATATATTTTTAATATTTGTTATTTTATTAATTATCATTTACATATTTTATTATTTATATCGTGTATTATATAAAACAGAAGAAACATTTTCATTAGAAATGGATTTAAATACAGATTATGATGAAAATATAGAACATTATGAAAATATTGATTATCAAAATTATACAAATATTATATCGAATGGAACTTTTGAAAATGGTAAAGATGTAGGTGGATATATGGATCAATCAGGTGTAAATAAAATTGTTGAAAAAAAGAATCCATCATCTAGTAAATATGTATTACAACAAGAAGATACACGTGATTTAACATATTATAATATTGTACAACCTGTTATGAAAAATAGTTTATATGTATTTATGATGTGGGTACATTTAGAAAATCCAATTAGTGATAAACATGATTTTTCAAAATTATTACGAGTCCGAATATTAACTGAAAGTGGATCAAATGAAATACCTGTAATTAAAAGTAGTATTGAACGCGAAAGTACATTAAACTCTTCTAAAAAGTGGTATTTAATTAAATATACATTTTCAACATCCAATAATGTTAAAAATAATATGAATATTTATATTAACTATACAAATGAACTGATTGCGAAAAATATTTATTACGCAAATATTAGTTTATTCAAAGTATTAAATGATGTTCCTGATTTTATTTTCACAAATGGATTAACAACATTTATTTCAGGTCTTTATTGTGAAAATGGTGTTATTTCTTGGAGAGATTTAGGTGTATTAGGAAATAATTTTGCTTTAAAAAATCGTGCAGTTGTAGATTCAAAAGAAGGTTTTGTAAATATGTATAATAATGTTGCTAAACAAATGAATGGTAATCAACTCTTTTCAACTTCACCGATGTTTATGATTAATTTATTAACATTAATTGATTCAAAAGATATGAATGAAAATGAAACATTTTCAATATTATCTATTTTTGATAATAGTGATAAACCAATTATTGAATTAAATATATCAAAAGATAATAATATTACTCTTCAATGTAAAGATTTATCACAAAAATCAACATCATCGCTAATTCTTACAAATAAAACATTATTATCACTTGCTTTTAATAATGATTTACACACACTTGTTTTTTATCAAGATTGTGTACCAATGATTCGTATTGAAAATTGTCCAACATTATATTTTGATAAATGTAAATTTATTTTAAATCAAAAGCAATATTTAAAGATGAATGTTTATGATTGTATGGTACATAATTATGTATTATTAGAAAAAGAACATAAAGATTTACGCACTTATTTAATGAATAGCGCTCAAAGATCATCATCTACAAAAACATCATTATTTGATTATGTAATTCCAAAATTTGATTCAAATACAAAGAGTGAAGATTTAGAAAATGATGATGTAAGTGATAAAGATGATTTTAAAAAGACCTTTCACAGTAGTGAACAAGTTTATACAAATGTTAAAAAAGACAGTTGTAATAAACCAATTGAAGTAAAACCGAGTGATTGCCCAACTGCTTATAAAAAAGGTGATGAATACTTTATTTTTATTCCAAAGAATTCGTATTATCACAATAAACTTGGTTATTATGGTGAAAAGTTATATGGAAATGATAAATCAAAAGTACGATATATTTATCAAATGAACTTCCCAGAATGTGAATTACCCATTATTCTTACAGAAAATGAAGGTGGAAAATACGCAAATACTTGTCCTTTTATTATTGAAAAGAATAATCCTTGTGGAATGGTTGGTTGTGGTAATGTAGATTGGAATAAAGAGTATGTTGAAGATTTAGGATTAGATGATAAATGTAAAAATGCTGTATCATATTATTGTCGTTCCAATTATGATTTAGATCCAAAGTGTGTTGCTTGGAAACCTGAGAATAAATATGATGTACCAAGTATTCATATAAGAAATTATTTTGAATCTCCAGATGAATATTGTGATGTTAGTCGATTTAATATTGAGCAACATCCTGATTTTAAAGATTATATAAGAAAAGATCAAATTCCTTGTTGGGGATGTGATTTGAAAGACGATTAAAGCGATTCATCTTCTCAAGATGAACGATTAAATAATTTTTATATTTTTAATTTATAAATAAAAAAATAGTAGATTTTTTTATATAAAAAATAATATTTGGAAATAATAGTAAAGTTATATTTTTCATCATGAAAAGTAATTATGATTTAATAATATGGATATTTATCTTTTTATTAATTGCTTTTATTTTTGGTTTATATATATCTGAAAATCATCGCATTCCTAAATCACTTTATATGCGAACATCCGCCGGTGCTTCTACTCCTTATATGGAACATTTTACACAAAAATCATCATCATTTGATGTAGCAGGTGGAGCATCATCAAAGTATGGTTGGGGTATAAGTGATGATTATAAACGAAAAGTGATTTCAAAAAAAGAGGAAGTATCAGAGGTAAAAGAAACTCCAAAAAATTGTAAAAAAAAGGAAGAAAAGTGTGTACAAGATAATATGTTTAAATCACAAAGTGAATTATGTAAAAAGTGTGATATAACCACAAATCCTGATATTAATAAATATGTATTAAAAAGTTCTGTACCACCATGTCCAAATATGAGTGAATATATAAAGAAAAATGAAATTCCAGCATGTCCTAAAATTGATTTAAATGAATATATTAAAAAGAGTGAAATTCCTCCTCCAAAGGAATGTCCTAAAATTAATTTAGATGAATATATTAAAAAGAGTGAAGTACCACCACAAAAAGAGTGTCCCGAAATTCCCGAAATTCCACAATGTCCAACTTGTCCCGAAATTCCTGAAAATATTAAACAAAGAAAAGAAGTTAAAAATATTCGAGAATTTAATATAGAAGATGTTAAAAATGTTTTAAATAATAAAAAATCTTTAAATATTCAAAATAGTGAAGATGTTGAAATGATATTACAAGATCAACGTATTCGTGAATATTTAGACGAAAATTATGAAAAGAAAAATCCAAATATACCTAAAGAAAATAATCAAGAAGAAAATGAAATAAAAGGTTATCAACCTAAAGTAGTCGAATCTGAATCAGTAATAACAAGTGAAAATAAATATGAATCTTCCTCTTCATTATGGGAACAAATTAAATCATTCTTTTCATTTAATATTGATACTTCTAAATTTAAATTACATGAAGATTCACGTGATGCTTCTACGAAATTTAAATTATATCGTCCTGAAAGAACTCAATTAGATTCAAATGTTGAAGCATTATTATCTACAAATGTATCAAATGTATATAATCAATTATCACAACTTCAATTACCTAAAGATGAACCAAGACAACCTTTTAAATTATATCGTCGTGAAAAGAGTGATTTAGATGAAAATATAAAAACACTTTTATCTGTAAATTTATCAAAATTAGCAGAAATGAAATTACCTGAACAAAAATCAGATCCAGCAAAATATAAATTATGTAAATCGGAACAAAATGATGTTGTTGAAAAAATTGTATCATCACTTCAATCTTATATAACTTCTCTTCTTTCACAACCAAAAGAAATTAAATTACCTCAACCCGAATCTATACCAACACCAGAACCTACACCTCTTCCCGCACCTGAACCTGAAAAATCTCCCGTTCATAAACATTACGTTTATGAAGAAGATCAATTACATCAAAAATGTGAAGAAAATAAATCATCCATTCGTCTTCATAAACTTTATTACAATGACAATGAAGAAAAGAAAATGATTTATAATAATAGTTGTAATGATAACAAAAATAAATATTGTGATAATTATCAACTTTCCGATTCTGGAGCAATGTATGCTGGCGATAGTCTCTACTCTGTTGCTAACTTCTAAATAAGAAACCTCTTTTCGCTTTATAATTATTATATTTATTAACAATTATTTTATTTATTAACAAATTATTTATTTGTTAATAAGTTTATAAAATGTTTTTTTATTTATTTAAGTTGATCAATAATTTTATTTAAAGCATCATTTACAAAAATCATATTTTCAATTGATTCATTTTTTTCATTATATTTTGGATAAATATATTCAAAATCACCTTCATCATCCTCTTGAATTTCAACTTTCTTCTCTCCTTTGGAGCAGAAAGTAGAAGCGACTCCATCACGTGTGTCACACGTGTCACACGTGTCACATGTGAAGGAGGAGTTGTCATTTGTATTTTCACTTAAATCAACTTCTGTATTATAGATCAAATCTTTATTTAGTGTTTGATTGGAAGAAGATGTATATTTTTGTAAATCTTCCATATTTTCACACTTTTTATAATCAAAATATTTTAAATCATCTTTAATTAATTCATTTACAATATTTAATGTAGTTTGATCATAATATACAGAATAATGAGCATGAGCATGTGAATTTACACGTTGATATGGATTATGAATTCGATAATATATTTTTAAATGATTAAGTACTTTATCTAAATCTTCTTCTAATGTTTCAAAATGACCTATAAATTGAACACATAATTCATTTCTTTCATTTAATAAATGTTTTGCTTGACTCATAAATACATGAATATACTCCATATCACTTACTATATTTTTCATAGTTACATATTTTGGAAATGGTATTTGTTTATTCATATGATTCCAACCGGAAATCATTCGATCATATGGATTTCTTATAAAAGTGAATTTATAATAACTTTCCCACTTTTGTGGCGTCATATTCATTTTTGCGTTTAAATGTGGTGATGTTTTATAATAGATGTAAACTCCATGAACCCGATTTTCATAATTCTTTTGATGTGGATTTTTGCGTTTATTTAAACAAAATGTATCGTGATCGGGTCGCTTTAAATAATATGTTTCAAAACCATAATATTGTTTTAATACAGAAGCAATATAAGAACCGCCTGTTTTATGAACATGAATAAAGATTGCTTTTAAATCATGATTTATACTACACATTTATTTAATTAAAATATCTTTACTTTCTTTTTTGAAATATTTTATCAAAATAAAACGATTATAAAATCAAACTAAATAGATACAATATTTTTCTCTTTTATTCTTCTTTTTATATTTGCTATACTATTTCTATTTTTAATAATATTATGAATATATTGAATATTACTTTTTATTTTATTTAAAATTTCAGATTTTTCTAAAATTTGTTCACTGCTCATAAATTCATTATAATTTGTAAATAATTGATTTTGTTTATTTTGTTGAATAGATAGTTCTAAAGATATTTTAATCGAATCTAAAAGTATAGTATTATTTTGATTTTCAGAATTTTTAACAAAAATTCTTTTTAACATACTCATTGGTTTACTTTTACCAGATAAATTTTGGAATTTTATATTTTTATTATTTAACAAAGTTTGTGTTAATATACCAAATACAGAAGAAACTGTTCTTTTTATTTTTGTTTTAAATTCGTGATTTGAATATATATAAAGAAGAAGTAAAAGAATCGATTCGAATAAAAGATCTTCATTTATATTTTTTATATTTTCCTCATAATTAAGATAATATATCATTTCATATACAGTTTGTAATGTATTTAATTGATTTAACGAAACAAATGATGTTAATTTACTTATTTTATTTATAAAACTATATTTAAATTCATATATTTTTGAACTATTTTGTAATCCATCACGAATGATAATAGAAGATAAATCTTCATTTATTTTATTACTATTTCCATTTTTATTTTTTACAAGTGAAACTCGAAATGTTCGATTTGATCCCTTTGATCGAATAAAACGACATAATTCAATAATCGATAAATCAACTTTACTACGATTTGTATTTATACTATTATTAAATAAATTAAATGTTTGAAGTGTACAATGATTACTTTTTGTTGCTATTTTTCGTAATATACATAATTGTTCATCATCTGAAAAATAATGTATATAATCTGATTCAATAACATATTTAACATTTTTTAATAAGTGTGTATCATTATATACATAAAAAAAATTATTTATTAAAGAATCGCTAAGTGAATCAAATGAATTATTTTCTATATAAGTATTTAAATAAGATCCTAATAGTTTGCTTACATTTTCTGAAATACTACTATTTGGTTTATAAAATAAAACAAATAATAATAATATTTTTATTTTTCTTTGATCTAACTTTTTTGAAATACGTTTTATTAAATAAATTTTGTTCATGATTTGATTTAATTCACTATTCGTACCAAATAACATTGATTTTGCTTTATTATATAAAGATGAATTATTTAATGAATTACTTGATGTATTACTTGATGTATTATTTATACCAATTTGTTTATTATTTATATTTGTATAAATACTTTTTTCTTCATTTTTGGGTAAACGTACTGAATGAATATAATGATTATATAAATTTATAAACATTTCTAATTGAGCAAATGATATTAATGGAGTTTTTTTAGCAATCACTTCCACAATTATTTTAGGTATTTCTATTTGAGATTTTTTATTTTCTTCTGTTTTTACAAAAAATATAGTATTATTTTGTTCAATAATATGCCTTGAATATGATTCATTTAAAGCACCACTTTCTTTAGTTCCTTCAAAACAAGGTCCATGTTGTAAAAAAAATTGATATAAATAATAAATTGATCGTTTATGAAATTCACTTTCTTCATTTATTTTTGTTTTTATTTTATCAAAATCATTACAATTATAAATTATATTATTTTCACTCATTCTTTATTTCCTACTTTATATATATTTTTTATTTTATATTTTACTTTTATTTCGTTTTTTATTTTACTTTTATATATAACTATATATTATATATTTATAAAAATGAGCATTTATTCTCAAGATATTCATCAAAAAATTCACCAAAAAGTTAATGAAATTAAAATAGTTCAAGATGACAATAAATTTGAAGAGTTAATTGAATTATTTAAGGAAAAATATGGAACTGATTATATATCCTATATGACCAGTTTCTTTTTAGAACCCGCACTTTTTGTAAAAGTTACAAACTCTTTCCTTGAAGCACACAAAGATGAATTTAACAAAAATCAACTTGAAGATGAAGATGATGTAAGCGAAGCAGAGAATGAAGATGAAAGTGAAGATCAAGATGAAAGTGAAGATCAAGATGAAAGTAAAGATAATTGTGATTGTGAAAATGATGCTTGTGATGTATTAAAACCTAGAAATGATGAATTATGTACTGATATTGAAAATATGGATGATTTAGCAGATGAAGAAAAAGCATTTTTAAAATCTTTATTAGAAGGAAATCATAATGAAAATTCTCAAGATGAAAGCGAATCAGGAGAAAAAGAGGAAGAAGAAGATGATGAAGAAAATGAGGAAGAAGATGAGGAAGAAGATGAGGAAGAAGAAAGTGGTGAAGATGAAGAGGAAGATGAAGATGAAGAGGAAGAGGAAGCAAGTGAAGAAAAATTAGAAAATGAGAAGAAGATAAAGGAGTTTATTGAAAATATTGAAGATGTTGTTCCTTTCCACAAAATGTCATTTATGATGATGATGTTATTTGGTATCGATGATGATGAAAAAGAGGATTTTGCGACTTTATTAAAAGAAAATAGCGAAAAACAATATTGTATTGCTTCCAATCCTTATTTCTTAAATCACGAAAAGAGTAAATATCATCGTTTTATTTACAAAAAGATTAAATCTTTATCAAAAAGAGTTGAAAAAGAAGAAAATAATCAAATTGAAGAAATAAAAGAAGAAGTAAAAGAAGTAGAAAAAGTAAAAGAAGTAGAAGAAGTAGAAAAAGTAGAAAAAGTAGAATAAAAATAAATTATATAAAAAAAAATAAATTATATAAAAATATGATTTTAATATAGAAAATGAACTATATTAAAACTATAAAAAAATATAACAATACATTTATACAAAATAGAAATAAATTTGTTAAAAATAAAGAATATTTAACTATTATTATCTATTTTATTATATTATTTATCATTGACCGTTCTGGTACAGTTATGGAATTATATGGTCAAAATATTGTACGACGATTTATAAATATGTATAAAAGATTAGACCCATTAAATTATGAAAAGCGATTAAAACCATATTGTGTAAAATATGATAAAATGTTAGATAAAAATGATGTTCAAAGATTACAAACTATTAAAATTCCTGAAAAATATGATGTAGGATTCTTTAGTAGAAAAAATACTATTACTTATCAATTTAACAATTATAGTCCTGAAGAAAAACAAATTATTACAGATATACGTGAAAAAATAAAGCAAAAATATGAAGAAAAAATTGGTAAAAAATTATATTCTTTAGGAGCAAATAATGGTACAATATATCAATATAAAGGGAATAAATCACAACATTTATGGCATGTAGATCCTCGAAATTTATCGGAAATTTATAATATAATTATTTGTATTAAAAGAGTTGGTAAAATTAGTCCTTTACAATGTAAAAATATTGAAGGTGAAGAATATTCAATTCATTTTGAAGAAGGTGATGCTGCGTTATTTAATGGTGGAACAACAGTTCATCAAGTTCCTCCAAGTGATGATCCTAATTCTGAAAGAACTGTTTTATCATTAGCATTTACATCCAAAGAAGAATTTAGCAAAGATCCAAATATGACAAATAATTTATGTTCTTATTTAGAAGGAGGTAGTAATTATTTAAATATTATTAAAACCATATTTATGATATTTATAATTAACTTTATATTAGCATATATTTCAGGAATCAATAAATTATCCTACACATTTTTATTAACATTTTTTATAATTATACTACTAATGGTAAAATATATTCCATATTATTTTGATATAGGTTTAGGAACAGGAAGAGCATCATCTATCTATTATAATGTTATGCTTTTAATCTTCTTTATGATTATGACTATTTCTGTAAAAGGAGGTATTGTATTCCTTAGTTACTTCTTATTAAGTGATCTACTTTTCCCACGAAAATGGGTTGAATATGATTAAAAATTATGAAAAGATTTTTTTTATAAAACGCACAAAATCAGCTAAATGCTGATTTTCTTAGTTGCCCTGAAAGGGACTTACAATTTTTTATTTTTATTTTTAAAAATAAAGAATATATACATAGAAAAGCAAAAGATAAACATTTTTTATTTTGTTTTTTATTTTGTTTTTACTAAAAGTGTTTGATCAAAATGTTACCGTGACACGAAAAGTCGGAAGTCGGAATCTCATATCCGAGTTTGCGATAATAATTACGCACACCAACTCCTGAAATCACAGCCATTCCATCAAGTTGAGGTGCCTCCTGTCGTACAATACGCTCTGCGTTTGCGACAAGTTGCTTTCCAAAACCGAAATGCTGAGACTTGAGTTGTTGATCACCACTCTTTGAATAAACGGGTACAACATTGCCATACACGTGAAGTTCACGAATCAGACCTTTCTGTTGGAGATCACTAAAAGTGATCTTTCCAGCGTTTTCCGAAATACGAAGACGAAGAAAGCCATAAATCACATCTTCCTTACCACAACCATAAAAGTCGGGTGTCGGAAGTCCAAATGACTCATAAATAGTCTTCTTGACCTTGTACTGCTCATAAGGAGCACAATAGCTACAAGAACAAGACTTGAAAGAAAGAAAAATCTCCTTGCCATCTTGTCCGTCATAATCACAACGCACCAAACGGGCACGATGAATGTGATCAGTATTGTGACGAACCTCCATTGTACGAATCTCCTGGGTAGACGACGAGGCTTCTTCCAACTTATCATCAAGAACTTGACGTAGGTTAGCAACCTTGTTTCCACCCTCAATATAAGTACTGGGGAAGTCACGTTGAACGCGATTCACACGAATCCACGGGGGAAGAGCCTTCATAACATCAACAAGGATGCGAAGGAACTCCTCATAATTGGTCTCAGCATAAGGCTTATAAAGCCCGTCATCATACCACTTCTTAATCTCCGTGAACTCAAGAACGCACGTTGGGTAAATCTTCCACTGATCCGCCTGAAGGGCAGGATCAGAAAGCACAGTTTGAAACATAAGTTCATCCTTTTGGGGAGTCGAGTATGGCAAATCGGGCATCAAATGGATATCTACTTTGAAACACTCATCCTTGGCAAGTTTCAATGCTGCCTTAACTTGGGCAGTAGTACACTCGCGATTATTCTTCTCAAGAACTTCGTCATCCGTATGTTGAACACCCATTTGAATACGGGTGACTCCATACTTACGGAAACGACGCAACTCGGGCTTCGTAATCTTATCAGGACGGGTCTCGATAGTAACACCGATAATACGACAATGCGTACTCTCGTTGATACGTTGCTCCTCCTCAATGCTCAGCATAGGGCGAAGCGAAGACGGATCGTCAAAAGCAGTATTTGCTGCGTAATAAAGTCCAGTAATGAACTCCTCAGCAACCTTAGGTTGATAGCACGAAAAGGTGCCACCCAAAATAATACACTCAATCTTATCCACATCGTGTCCATTCATAATATAGGAATGAACGCGTTCACGGAACTGTTCAAATGCCTTGAAACCATTACGCTTTCCGCGCATTACCGTGGGTTCACCATGGTAATAAGAGCGCGAATAACGAGGGTCATTGGGGCAATAAGAGCAGTTGTAAGAGCAAGAGAAAGTATCCGGAGGCATAATCACTGAAACGACGATCACACCAGAGGTGCTGCGTGTCTTTCGAGTGACCAAAAAGTCCTCTAGAATCTCATTCTTGGCAATAGCACCAGTAGCAGTAAGCTTCCGGTACATATAAAGCATTTCACTCTTCTTAGGTGTAATCTTGTACTTACGACGAATCATAAGGGATACAGAATGAAACTTCTTCTCATTGGGTACATACAAATCATACTCTTCCACACTCTTCTTGCCATACTCTTCCATCACATCAGTGATGAAAGTAGTAGCGGTAACAATGTGAATAGTAAAAAAGATGTACGAAACAAAAGGATGAATCATAAAAAGAAATCGAGAGCAATAAAGCATAATCGACTGAATAGTGAGTTTAAAGAAAAGAGAAGAAAAAGCAAGTTTCGTATCCGAAAAACCAAAAAGGTTATGGTACTCACTTTGCTTCTTCATATTACTCTTCTCAATATCATAAATGTTGGCATTTGCCAAATCAGTTACATATCCACGATAAGCATCAATGAGCTTCTCAGGAATAACGGAATTCTGTTGAACGTAAATACGTTGAACACCATTTCCACCAATTGACTCAATATCTTGTATATCAGTACTTGAACAGAGAGTCATCTTTCCACAAACATCTTTACCATGATGATTATCATCGTAAAGAGTGGACTTATCAAGATTGTCTACGTTAGCGTATTTCTCCATCTTTTGAAGAATAAAATAAACGTAAATATATAAATACTTTTTTATTACATATAAAAAACTATACTTTTATTTGTTAAATTTTTTTCTATTTTTTATATTTTTCTTTTACGTTATTTATTAGAAGAATAATGATAATAAATTAGAAGAGATAAATCTCATTATTTTTAGAAAAGTATCATGGGGTTATTTATAAAGAAAAAAATAGAAATAAAGAAGTAAGAATAAAAAATATTTTTGAATGAATTTATTTTTATAGATATAAAAAAAAAAATATTTTTTTTAAAAACTGTTAGTTTTATTTTTAAATAAAAAATATTCTAAACAATTAAAGGATTAAAATGTCGTTTTTATCAAAACGAATTATAAATACAGGAAATAATAATGTTAATGTCGGC
>JACCEA010466734.1_pt1 | contig 12310 bp, 9 predicted proteins | sample 7449851 | NCBI WGS metagenome assembly JACCEA01 (sample SAMN15323453, study PRJNA562643) | freshwater metagenome | isolation source: river surface water | place: USA:Blue River Watershed | collected 2017-08-18 | reverse complement strand
CCATAGAATTTGTAAATCCGAAACCTGTGGATCTCCAGATTCACTTGGAAGTGCCGTGCCGTCTGGCGTGGCCCTGGGCCAAACACAACATCGTCGTGGTGAATCCTGAATGGTGGCCACAAACGGCATGGAATTGGGCCTTAGCTGCCGCGGATCGCGTCATCTTCAAATCCTCCCATGTTGCCGCGCTTTTTCCAGAAGTAACCGCCGAAAAGGCCGTCGTAATTCCTTGGCGATCCCCTCCTATCCTTCCAGCTAGCAATAAAAAGAAGAACAAGTTCTTGGCGATTGTGGGGGCTTCGGTAAATAAAACAAAGGCGATGCGCACCGTGGTATCGGCTTGGAAAGCCGTATGGCCTCTTCTGGAAATCTGGTGCACTCCTGAAGTTGCCGCAGAACTCAAGGAAGTTGCCACCGCGTCTAACATATCTTGGGTTACAGAATACCGACCCGAAAAAGAGCTCCAAGCGGCCCAGCAAGCCGCGAAATTCCATTGCGTTGCCTCGGCGGCCGAGGGGTTTGGACATACTATGGCTGAATGTGCTGCTGTGGAAAGCCTGCCACTCTGGTGCGCACTGCCCGTTCAAGAGAAGCAATGGCAGCTTACAGTGGGCAAGATTGCCACTAGCAACCCTCAGCCCAACAAGTTCCGCGAAGGACCCCGTGAAATTACGGCTGAGGCCGTGCAGGAGGCCGTGGAGTCCCTGCTGGCCTTGACGGATGCCGAATATGCAGAAAAAGCCGAGACCCTGCGCCGCATTGCCTTTCACTGGACCGCCAGTTGGCGCGGATCCTGGAAAGACCTTCTTAAGCCCCTGTTTCGTGGCATTCTAAAACGCGAGCAGCCCCTGGTGCTGCGGCGTCTCAAAGGAGAGGAGCTGCCGCGTGTTGGGATTGTAACACTGACCCGTAACAGGCCCAAATGGTGGACAAATATGGCCCAGAATATCCTGAAAACCGATTATCCTACCGATAAACTCGTATGGGTTATTGTAGATGATTCGGATGGATCCGGTCGTGTAGATGAACAGGTCCTTCGTTTCCAACAATCTGCCCCCTCCATACGCGTGGAATACATCAGTCTTGCGAAGCCACTTTCGGTAGGTGAAAAACGAAATCGCGGTTGCGCAGCAGCCATTGCGGCAGGCGCCGAAGTCCTCATGATGATGGACGATGACGATCATTATCCTAAATCCTCTGTGGAAGCTCGTGCTACCTACATGAAACTCCTGAAACGCGACTGCATCTATTGTTCGCGTCTTCCCATGTATGATTGCAAGCGCTACATTTCGGCCATGAATGTACCGCCGCTGGATCTGGCACCAGCGGAACGCGTATCGGAGGCAACGCTGGCATTTACCAAGGCGTTCTGGGAAGAGCGACCCTTTCCCGCCGTAAGCGTGGCAGAGGGGGAGGGATTTGTAGGGAGTGAAGCAAAACGTGAAGCAGCAACAGCGGAAATTGCACCCGAGGGAATTATCGTAAGTTTCCTACATGGTAAGAATTCCACAGCAAGACATGTCCCCAAATCCGAAGAAGCTAATGGCTGCCATTACGGATTTACGGATGAGTTTTTCATGTATTTGTGCGAACGGGGTGAGAGCTCCTAGTGAGAGCTCTTAGGAGAGCCCCTAGGAGAGCGTTTAAGAGATCCTTTAGAATTTGCGGATTTTCTTCCAGATTTCATGGAATATCTTCGCAATTTTGGGGAAGGAGGATTATAGGTATCTTCTGTAGGATATGTATCCAAATAATCGCGAACTTCCGCCTCTAAATAGCGTCGTGGCACTTTTGCTAAATCATAAAACATATAAAAATTGTTATCTTTTATAGCATTCAAAAGGGTTGTATGTTCTTCATCAGATATTTGTGCATACCGTTTAATGGCATTTATAAAATCCAGTAAATCTTGTTTTGTATCAAATATTGATTTTGAATAATGGGATTTAGGATGATCAAGATTTGTCAAATCTACTGCATGCCCAAAATCCCCAATAAGAGCATTATCTTCATTATAAAAAATGTTTCGCGCATACATGTCGCGATGGCGTATGTGGTGTTTTTTGAACAATAAAAGCGCTGTATAAGCATCTGAGAAAAAAGACAACGGTTTTTTACTTTTAAGTTGCCGAATATCTCCCAGAATACGGGGTTGTATCATCACATATATTTTTTTGCCAGCATTCAACGCTCGTTTTGTATTGATGCATGCACCTGGTGCAGGTGGTGATGGCTCTGCATTTAATAGTGCATAATTATCCGCGTTGAGTGCATTTGCAGTATATTCTGTGTCATCTTCATCTATTGCATTTATAACTGTCCCTACACCTTTTGTGATTTTGACAATTGTTCGTAGTATTTTTCGCTCTTTATCAAATGCATCTACATCTGTAAATATTTTAATTACATGCCGTGTATCATTTGAGCGTTTTGCAAGAATTGTTCCATTTTCACGCACATGTTTAACCAGCTTAGGTGAAAAAACACACCCTTGTGTGCCAATTCCTATGATTTCTCCTCCTTGCATTCTCTACAATATTCACAGTTAATATTCGGGTCTATTCCACTCTTTTATAAGTTTCCATTCCCCTTCAATGCTTTCCATTATAAATTCATACTGCATGGAACACAATTCAACTCTTCTAATATTTACGGACTCTAGTATAGGATCCACAAAGTTTGCACTTGTAATATGAATGTTTTTTCCAGAACCGTGGCCATTCTTTTGCCATACAAATAGATGAAAGTCTTCTTTCTCGGGGATGATCCCCTGAGAAAGAAGAGAATGAAAGAATGTAAGGAATGACATGATTCACATGTATTACAACAATGTAGAAAGCCCAAGTCATTCAATTTTTGTCACTGATTATACTAAGTAAGATATGCCCTTCACAAGTTCAGTGGGAGGAACTGTAGGATACGGTCGCATACCTGGAGGTGCTTCCGGCATTCCCTACACACAAATCAATCAAATTGCGACATATTTGCGGAACTATATGTCGGAATTCCGGAATCCAAGTTTTTACACCTATAGGCTGGATGGAAGCGGATTTTACATTAATGACGGTGGAGGTGATATGTATGACAACGGCAATGTAACCTCGCCGGCGGTTCGTTCAGGTGCAACATATGTATCCACTGCTGGATATTCTGCAGGTTCCTATCCCTTTGCTGTAAATTACACAAATACGACTTCCACAGTGGTTGATACAGACTTTTATTATGCAAGTCTCGGATATATTCAATTCGCTGGCGGTGTACAGACAAACACATTTCATCCACTTACGGTAATCGGATCGCGCCTAGCTGCAGATCAGCCTGTTGGATTTCAGGTGGGCGGGAACTCCGGTGCGGATGGTGGAGGCACACTAGCTTCGGGGACACTCTATTCCGGCACTACCCTTCAAGGATTTACGGTGTATGCATTTTACCGTGAAACATACAATGCCGGCGATCCATCTCATTGCAATTTGTTTATGTTGTTTGGACATCCCAATTGGGGATCCAGTTTCGGCACAATTGCCACATTTGCTGATCCCGTGTCCAGTGGTGGTTGTGGAAGTTACTTGCGTTCTACAGGAGCCGGCACACGCAATCTCCTGGCGGTCCAAACACTCCTTAGCAAGAACAGTGGTGTTCTCGTGACTGCCACGGAATGTCAAACGGTGGTTCAGGCATTTGCCCTACGCATTCGTCAAGCCGTAGGATTTTGAGGCAGTGTGTTGGGAGTTAGGGTTATTTTTGGGGCAAGCTGATGGGCCAATGGCGTAGCCGCAACCTTCGCACAGGCCGCCTCGTATTCACGGGATCCGGTGCGTGGAATATTGAAGAGATCTAAAAACAAGGCCATGGGGGGAATACCCCGTAATTCCTCCAAAAGTGGTGCCACATCAGGATGACAATAAATATTGGGATTATGCACATATTCCTGTAGGATATAGAGGTCGCCAATGGTGGGGATGAGAGACGACGGCATTTTCGGCAATTCCACGGATCCAAAGCCTTTTAGAGCCGCCGTGGCTTTCACTTCAGCCTCTACCATCGCAGAATTATAAGTATCAATTAGACTTTTCACCTTGTCCAACAATGCTACTACTGGTCGGCGCACAATCTCAGGCGAAACAACACCAAAAAGCCAAATCATCCATCCAATCGTCATGGATTTTCCAGATTTGTAGATGGCGGATCGCAACTCGGTACGAATATCGGGTGATATGAGCATGTAGGCATCCCGCAAAATTTTCAGAAGAATACCCGAATACATTGGGTATTTTCCCCACAATCCCAACATTGTAAAAATAGCGTGATATAAATTGCCCCGCGCCAGATCCAAAAAGACCATAAGAAGGGTTACAGGTTTCCCTAGAATTTCTATGGGTGGAAACACGGCGCTGGCAATGCGCACTAATTCTAGTATGGCATTAAGTGTGGGGAGTATGAGACGCACAGGAATAATTACAGGTAGAGGAAACGGGCCTAAAGGGATGACAAATTTCGGGTCCGGTGCATTGGCTTCCAGGGCGGGCAGGGCGTATTGTTTTGCGGCTGATGTTAGGGCATCATCCCAGCCATCCAGGGAGTCTGTGACTGCTGCAAATTTAGAATCCAGTGAAAAGAGATCGGGATTGTTGAGTGTTGCACCCATTGCGGCACCAATGGCTTTTGGAGCAGCAGCTATAGCATCTAGGCCAGCACCACCGGATTGTCCGGCAGTGAGTTTTGGCCAAGCGGCTTCCAGCTGTTTCGCCTGTTCACTGGTAAATAGGGGAATCCGAGTGTGGGGAAAGCAGATTTCGGAAAATCGCGGATTTTCGGGAGCGGTTTCCATGCGATGCATCATATCTGCAAGGCCCCATATGGCAATATAGATCCAAGAGGACGCTGCAGGCAGTCGTTCCTGTATTTCTTTAAGAATTCCATCTACAGTATCCTCTTCCATTCCTACATGGTTGCGGGAGTTTTCATCCCAAAAATGACGGAGCCAAACTGTAGGAAGTTCCGGTTACCCCAAAAATGGCCACTGCACCACCCACTGAATGCGGAATATGTATTGAACCTTTCAATAAATCCAAGCGAAAATGGGTGCAATGTCCCTACTGTCCGGCACATGGTTCAGAAATCGGTGTTTGCATTTCCTGTGTTAAAACCTACCTGCTCCAAGATGATGCCCCCACACCTAGGTGCGCTGCATGTCAGTCGGGATGGACCGAGGATTTTATGACCCAGACCTTTGCAAAGACCTGGCTTCTCAAGGAATACAAGGCCCATCGTGAACGGATTTTGCTGGATACGGAGAGGGCGCGGTTGCCCGAAGCCCAAGAGGATGCAGGACGATACCGGCGTGCCCAACAGATTGTGGAGCGTGTTACTGCACAAATTGCACCCCTGCAGGAACAGATTAAGAATTTGCCGGAACAGGCCGAAGAAAATCGGCTCTATGCCGAATATGGTCGGTTAAATTCGGAACGAGTTCGTGAAGAACGGGAGATGACCAAGGGTGTAGTGGCGCTTGTGGAAAAAGAACAAGCAATTCTTGCAACTTTGCGTCGTCTAACTGTGGATTTCACAGATATGAGGGAACTGGAAGCCCTCGTTGGACACTTGCCGGCCGAAGATCCACGGAAATTGGCCTATGATGAATTTCAGGAGTTGCGGCGGCAGCGGGGTGAATTAGAGGAACGCAATCTAACTCGTCGCACAGAGCTACGTGCCGAGGAAAGCGCCGTATGGCAGGCATTCATGGAATCTCGCACAGCCCTTTACGAGGCCCGAAAACCAATACAGGCGCAAATCAATGCCCTGCGTACTCGTGAGTATCTAAAAGCCGTGGCACTCCGTAAATCCGCGGGTCGCGAACCGGCTCCACGGGCAACCACCGAAGGTGGTCAGCAACAAGAACGCAACCGGTGGACCTTTGTCATGAAATGTACTCAAGAAGGGTGCGAAGGATTCGTTGGCACCAATTGGAAATGCGGCCTCTGTGAGGTGGAATTCTGTAAGGAGTGTGGAGATCGCAAACAGTCCGAGCATCTATGCACAGCCGAGACACGCGCCACATTTCAGGCCTTGCGTAAGGAAGCCAAGCCCTGTCCCAAGTGCGCCGCGATGATCTCTAAGATTGATGGCTGTGATCAAATGTGGTGCACACAGTGCCAAACGGCGTTTAGTTGGCGTACCGGTCAGATTGAGGTATCCCATATCCATAACCCCCATTACTTTCAATGGATGCGCCAGCAGGGCACAGCTGCACCCCCACTCAGACCCGTTGGCGATTGTCTGAATCTGGGACCTGAGGAACTCATGGAACAGGTGAATCACTATGCGGCACGCCGGCGTCAGTGGTGGGTAACCGAATGGGTCCGCGCCAACCGGCATTACCGTTGGATTCACCGGATGCACCAACATACTCTTGCCGAAAAACAAGAAGATGATTGGCGTCGTCAACTGCGTGTAAAACGCCTCGTCAATGAAATTACGGATGATGTGTGGAAGGACCGGCTGCAACGGGGTGAAAAGGCCACACAGAAGGAATACGCAATTGTACAGATAATGGACTTATATATTCAGGCTAGCCAAGATATGCTAGCGAATACACTGCCAGAGGAGGCAGATGTGCCAGCGATCCTGGAACAGCTGGAGGCACTCCGTAAATTCTGTAATGAGGAAATGGGCAAAATTCAAAAACGGTTTAATAATGAGGTCGTCTACTTTGATGAGGTGCGTCTACGACAGTGGAGGGAAGTTTAGACTCTTATTCAGGTGGGCATCAAGTTTTTCTAGGCCACTATCAATCCAGTCCAAATTCAGTATTTTTTTGCGTAGTTCTGCCATGGTATCCGGCGAAAGCCGAAAGACCTGCTCTGCTTTTTCCAAAAGTAGAGCATATCTGCGAAGAAAGAGTTGACGATAAAAGCGTTCGGCGTCCATTGTGCAAGCCACATTGTGCCAACCATGGCACCCAACATGCACCAAATCACTTTTTGCTTGCTTCGTTAGTATTAACTAAGCCAGCCAAAAGAGTTTCAGCGGATATGTTGGGATTGTGGGATCGTGCCGTAAAAAATACACCCTTTTTGGAACTTATCACAGTAACGGAATATGGGATAGGTGTTGGGGTTGTGGTCACTACATGGACACTTTCCATGGAGGGTGGGAGGAGTGAGCCTGCCTGAAGAGACGAAACTACACACCTTACTTTACCCAGAAAGAGGTCACGAATCTCATCCCATACACCCCATTCCAGAAGTTGCACAATACACCAAGAAATAAATCGGACAGATCGGGCACGCAACAACATACACCGATGTGCAAAGGCTTCCTCGGTCATTCGTCCATCTACCGGCAAAAGAATGGGCACACACTCATTACCAATCATATCTTTTGCGGCTCTATGGCCTGCAATTACTGCAGGTACTGCGAAGATGTGTTCGGGTTGACGGTGGAGAGTGGTACACTGTTGCGTAAGTTTCCAAAGGACTTCGGTTGTATAGGTGCGACCGGAAGGGGGGCCCACGAAACCTGTAGTGGCTGTGGCAACGGTGGGTTCTTTGGAACGGGTGTCTTCGGTAAAGGAGGGCGCTGACCACGCGATGGTGAAGAGGAGGACAAGGTAGACGAGGCCCATCCAGAGGTCCATCCATAGAGAGAGGGTGCGTGGAGGGCGTGCATCGGCCAAGGGTGGTGGGACGGTGGTCTCCAGTTTAGCAAACTCTGGAAGAATGGAAAGTGCCCCTGTGCCATCCATGAGACCATGATCAAACCGAACCAGGATATGGGAGACATGGGTAGTTTCGGCAGTGAGGAATGGCGTGCAATGCCATAGGCGTTCGGGGGGTGCCTGTTGGAGTCCGTAGACCAATATGCTTGTTTCGTCGCCCATACAACTTTGAGGTGGTGCAAAATACTGGGTAAGGCTATGGCCAGATACTTGTCGCCATGTGATAGGGCCGTCCAAAGGCGAGGCATTGCTTAGACCGGTTGCACATTTTTGGTGCTGCAATAGAACGGCCCACACTTTCCGGGCAAACTCGGGCCATTCCGCAATCCCTACACCTTCCTCCCCCTCCCCGCGTAAGCGAATGCATACCTGAACCGGTTCACGGTTGGCTAGGCGATGCCAAAATTGGTCCAGGCGTGTAATGGGCGCACCCTTAGCCAACTGGCGATGATGCAGAATGCGCACGGCATAGGCGCATGTTTGACGAACCACCTCCTGTTCCGAAATAGCCGGAAAAAGACCCAAATGCAGTGAAGACGCAAATCGCAGATCCTGGTCTGTAAATGTACTTACAAAGTCCTGGACATGGGAATGCAGCGTAATTGCTTTTTGGCCTCGCGAGAGATAGGAATACGCCACCTGTTTCCACCAGGCCAGATGAAGTCCACGGGAATCTTCACGCGCTAAGCCGCGAAATTCCTCCAGGCCGAACTCACTCTGTAGAATGGAAATCACAAGAGGAAGTGATTGATGGTAGGTTGTTAATTCGGGAGGCGGGCAGAGTTGAAGGAGCATAATTTTCTCCTTTGGTGTGCTCGTGGTCATAGCCTCCACCTGGTCCACGATCCCTTTGGCCACGAGATCTACGGGAATTGTGGAAATACGGGCCTGCGGACGCCACGCCAGGACTTCCAGGAATCCGCGCAGGGCGAGGGATACGACGCCCAAATGTGCCTGGGCCGCACAAGGATGAGCGGCAAGATCCCACCGAGCCGGCGCACCGACACAACTCAGGCGCGCAATCGTGATGTGGGGAATTGTGGTTTTTGCGGCATATACGGCCTCCTCGCCACGCCATTTCGTGTAACAATAGTCATTGTAAAAGTCGGCTTGCTGGGGCGAACTGGTAATCCGCTTCACCGGCCTATCCGTTGCGGAGCGCGGATGGACATAACAGGTGGAGAGGAGGAGGAGATGTTGGCAGTCCAGGGATTCCGCGAGTTTTAGTACCCGTTCCACATTTCTCACATTATCGCGCTCCAATGCCTCGTAGGGGTCATAATGTTTTATGTTGGCAGCGCAATGAATAAGGGTTGTTGCTTTTTTGAGATGGTGGGTTGTGGTTTCCAGGTGTTCTAGGGCGGCATCAATGACTCGGACTTTCCGAAGTTCGGCTTCCCAGGGCCCGAAGAGCGTGGATCCCATGATTTCCGTGGCCCAGCGTTGAGTTGCCGAGATTTTACCGGAAGAACGGATGATGACGGCGATTCGCTTTTCGGGGCAGCGCTCCAAGAGCTCGTGGAGAATGAAACGCCCCACAAACCCGGTAACACCTGTGAGGAGAATATCTACTTCTTCTATTCCGATGTTGCTTCCACTGCTACCGCTGCCGCTACCGCTCATTTGTGGAGGATGCAGACACGATTTAGAGCATTCTACCGAATATATCAACAAGTATAGGACACAATACAATGTCTTTGATTACACAGGATGCGGCTAGCAACTCTCTTTCTACACAGGAATTGCCTGCACTTTTGAAGCGATGGATGACGCTGCAGGATGAAATGGCGACTCTGGCTGCTGAGGTGAAGCAGCGGAAGAAGACGGCGGCTGTACTAAAAGATATGATTATGAAAATTATGGAGACGAATAATTTGGGGCAGCTCAATGTAAGTAAAGGGGCGGTCATCCGGAGTACACGGGAGACCAAGGAAACTGTTACCCAGGATTACATGCGCAAGCATTGCAAGGAGTTCTTTGGAGGGGACGAGAAGAAGGCGGAACAGCTGCTGAACTATCTGAATGAGCATCGGTCTACGAAGACAGTTTCTACAATTCGGTTGGTGCAGAGTGGGGATGCGGGCTCCCAGGGATCCAAATAAATTCTCCCAGACCTTACTAGAAAATGATCGGTGGAACACTTGCAAATGCTATTAATGCTGTATTTGCCAAGACTGAAACTTTCCAGGGATACGGACAGGCAGATCAGTCTATGACCAGTCGTGTGGCCGTGGTATCCCTACTCACTCTGGTGGTGATGTTTGCTCTGATTCTGCTGCTGGGCAAGTGGCTGTGGAACACTGTGTTGGTGGCCCTGGTGCCTGCTGTGAAGCCGGCCAAGTCCGTGTGGCAGATTCTGGGTCTGGCTGTGCTCATCGGCCTGATGTACCCTGGATATTGCTGCTAGGAGGGAACCAATGGTTCCCCTCTGAAGCACCAAATTGGCTGCGCCAATTTGGTGCATGAACCCTCGGCAGCGACGCTGCCGAGGGTGACCCCTCCTTAGTTAGAACCCCCTTTGCCCTACGGGCAGGGGGTTCTATTTATGGAGAGGCAAAGGCAAGCCTTCGCTTCTCTAATAGCAGAGATAAGTAGTGTTGGGTTCGCAGACAAGTCCCTAGATTCCAACATATATATCCATAAAATTGTATGAATTTCCTTGCTCAAGAACTTCATACAATTCCTATACATTCATATAGTCATATCTATATACGACTTTGCCGGTTGTCCAATGTATGCATTGAATAACGTCTAGTGGCACGCTTGCTAAGCATGCTGTGTTTGCCTAGCAATCGTTAGATCGCCGAGTATATTTCGGCATTTCCTACACAATGAATATATTATTCATTGGGGTTTGCGGTATTTCTGATTAAACTCATAACGATACCGTTCATAGGTCTTCAAATCCTCCGCCTTTTGTGCACCACCAGCCGCACCAGAATATTCCGAGGCTTCAATCGCTGCCTTGAGTTCTTGTGGGTAAATCAAAGCTGTGCATCCTCTTAACCAACAGGGCCCAATCGCATCTATGTCTCCATTATTAATTGCTGAAGCTATTTTGGAAAGCAACATATCTTTGCTGATCATATCCGTTGTTGGATTTTTATGGTTATTGATGGATCCATCTGCCATGCGATGTCGGAATTGAACGACGTTTTCATCGTCATCAGAATACGTTGGATCTACAAATCCTTCTGGTGCTTCATGATACACAATTGGTAGAAGTTCAGCAGTTGCAGCATTTGGATAAGGAATATTTACACCATATGATGGAAGTTGTGCAATATTTTTGAATTCCTTAAAATAGTGTTGGTATGGTGCGGCAGCCTTTACATTTCCTGCATTATTTAGATATAATTGGTCGTTTTTGACCTTAAATATTTGGTTACCAAGCTGAAATTGGGCATTAGATAGCATTTTACCCTTTTGATGAGCAGCACTGTTAGGAGCATTTGTCAGTTGTGCACGATTGTAAGGAACATTTGGAAATTCGTTGTGTTCAATATTGACAAATTTCTTTTCAGTCTCCATTTTTCCAACAAGACGTTCTTTGCGTTGCAAAGGTGCATTCCACATTTCTTCAACAAGGAGTTCAAGTGCTTTATTTGTTGTAATTTCACCAACTTTATCATTAAGTTCCAAAGCATATTCACGAAGACGTTGGTGTCTTTGAATTTTTTCAGGCCTACCTCCACCTCCATTTGTTTTCCTACAATCTGAATCATAAGGAGCACCTGGTGGCAAAAGAGTGGGGGTTTTAACATTGTAAGAATCCAGATTATAATGTTGGTGATCTTTGCAGATGCGACCACACAAGGTACACCAAGCTATAACTTCACGATCTGTTTTAACACCAACTGCATTTATTTTACGATATTTATATTTATTGAATAAAGCTTTGTGATAAAATCCTTTAAGTTCTGAACAGTTATGGGTCATATACATACATGTTGCATCGTCATGAGAAATGTATTTCAAACAAATAGGGCAATGGGAGTATAGAATTTCCTCAAGATTTTTACCTTCAGCATTTGTAGGACGTTTAGTTAAAGTGTTGGGATGCATTCGTTCTTCAAACAGAAGTCCTAATTTTTCAGAATCCGATTTACTGAATCCAGACCATAAAGGTGAAGGTTCTTCAAATAATTTTTGTATTTCTTCAGTAAATTCATGCATACGTTGGAGTGTATATGTTTTATCAATGTTCTGTTTAGTTAGCAATAGTTTAACAACTTCTGCATGTCCCTTTTGACTTGCAACATACAATGGTGTTGCACCATTTTGCATTGGTTTATTAATATTGGTTCTTGAATCAGACAGTAATAGTTTAACCACTTCTACACGTCCATAATAACTTGCAATATACAATGGTGTTGTACCATCATGCATTGTTTTATTAGTATCAGTTCTAGAATCAGACAGGAATAGTTTAACAACTTCTGCATGTCCCTTTTCACTTGCAATATACAATGGTGTTGCACCATATTGCATTGTTTTATTAATATTAGTTCTTGAATCAGACAGTAATAGTTTAACCACTTCTACACGTCCATAATAACTTGCAATATACAATGGTGTTGTACCATCATGCAT
>JACCEA010387877.1_pt1 | contig 12310 bp, 13 predicted proteins | sample 7449851 | NCBI WGS metagenome assembly JACCEA01 (sample SAMN15323453, study PRJNA562643) | freshwater metagenome | isolation source: river surface water | place: USA:Blue River Watershed | collected 2017-08-18 | reverse complement strand
GAAGGACGGCGTGGACCCGGAGTTCAGGCGCGGCACCACCGCCTACCAGCGCGCCAACGGCGACGCGAACTGGACCGGGCCCAACCCCAGCCTGGGGCCGGTGCAGAAGGCGCCGTTCTATGCGGTGCGGCTGTACCCCGGCGACATCGGCGCGGCCACCGGCCTGCAGACCGATGCCGATGCGCGGGCGCTGGACCGGGACGGCCAGGCCATCCCCGGCCTGTACGCCGTGGGCAACGACCAGCAGTCGGCCATGGGCGGGACCTACCCGGCGCCGGGCATCACCGTGGGCCCGGGGCTGGTGTTCGCCTACCTGGCGGCGCGTGATGCGGTGGCGCGGGCCCGGCAGGGCCAGCCTGTGGCGGCCTGATACCGCCGCCGCGATCCGCCGGCGTCAAACAGAAAAGGGCCGCGTCAGCGGCCCTTTGTCATGGCGCGTGCCTCCCGCCTCAGGGCGCGATCGCTTCCAGCGCGATGTCGATGCGCACCTCGTCGCCCACGTAGGGCGCGAACTTGCCGGCGCCGAACTCCGAGCGCTTGATGGTGGTGAAGGCGTTGGCGCCGATCGTGGGCTTCTTGAGCATGGGGTGGGGCATGGCGGCGAAGGAGGTCACCGTCAGCGTCACCGGCTTGGCGATGCCCTTGATGGTCAGCACGCCGTCGATGGACTTGGGCTTGTCACCGTCGAAGTTCACCTTGGTGGACTTGAAGGTGGCCTTGGGGAACTTGGCGGTGTCCAGGAAGTCCTCGCCCTGGATGTGACCGTTGAAGTCGGCAAAGCCGGTGTTGACGGACTTCATGTCGATCACGATGTCCACGCTGCCCGTCTTGGCGGCGGCGTCGAACACCACGGTGCCGGTGGTCTTGTCGAAGCGGGACAGCTGGGTGGACAGGCCGAAGTGCGAGTACGAGAAGCGCGGGAAGGTGTGCGTCTCGTCGATGTTGTAGGTCTGCGGCGCGGCGAAGGCGGCGGCGGCCAGGGCGGACAGGGCCAGGGCAGCGGCGGTGCGGCGGATGAAGGTCATGCTTGTTTTCTCCTGTGAACTTGGAAACCGGAAATGAAGGGAAGGCTTACTTGCCGGCCTGGGCAGCCAGCTGGAAATTGACCTGCACGTCGTTGGCGACGACATCGAACTTGGACCACATGCCCTCGCCGATGGCGAAATCACCGCGCTTGACGGTGAAACCGCCGGCGAACACGGCCTGCGGGCCCTGGGCGGTGAGCTTGAGCGGGAACTTCACCTCGCGCGCCTGGGCCTTGATCGTCAGCGTGCCCGTCACCTCGTACTCGCCGGGCGAGACCAGGCGGATCTGGCGGCTGGCGAAGCTGGCCTTGGGAAAGGCGCCGGTGTTGAACCAGGACTTGCCCACCAGCTCCTGGTCGGCGTCCTTGGAGCCGGCGTCCACGCTGGCCAGGTCGATCTCGACGCTGGCCTTGGCCTGCTCGGGCTTGGCCGGGTCGAACTGCAGCTGCGCGCCGAACTTGCGGAACTTGCCGTTCATGGTCACGCCCATCTGCTTGTAGGCGAAGCTGACGCTGCTCTTGTCGGCCTGCACGGCCTGGTAGGTGACGGCATGCGCCGGGGGAGCCAGCAGGGTCAGGGTGACCGCGCAGGCGGCCGCCAGCGTGCTGGAGGCGGTGAAGGCGATGGGGGCGGGAATCCGGGTTTTCATGGCGGGTCGGGACAGGCGTGGGAATCGGTCAGGCTTGGGTGGCGCGGCCGCCGGGCACCATGCGGCGCAGCGTGCCGTCACGCAGGACGAACTGGTGGTACAGGGCGGCGGCGACATGGCCGGCCACCAGGGCCACCATCAGCCAGTTCAACCGCTCGTGAAGCTGGGCCAGGCGCTCGCCGAGCGCCGGGTCGGCCGCCAGCAGGTCCGGGATCGGCAGCACGCCGAACCACACGGTCTGGAAACCCTTGGCCGAGCTCATGAGCCAGCCCGTGAGGGGAATGGCCACCATCAGGCCATACAAGGCCAGGTGGCCGGCCTGGGCCGCCAGGCGCGCAGGCGCGGACAGCGTGGACGGCAGCGCGGGCGCCGGGTGGAAGGCGCGCCAGGCCAGGCGGGCGCCCACCAGGGCGAAGGCGGTGACACCCGCCCACTTGTGCCAGGAATAGAGCTGGAACTTCTCGGGCGACAGCGGCAGGTCCGTCATGTAGACGCCCAGGGCCACCATCCCCGCCAGCAGCAGGGCCATCAGCCAGTGCAGGCCACGGGCAACGGGGTGATACGGTTTGGACATGGTCGGTCGGCTCGATCGGAAAACGAACCCGGACTGTAGGCATTCCGTGTTGCTCGAAAAAGTGGCCCGGCACGAATGTTTTGTTGCAGAATCGGCAACAATGGACCGATTCGAAGCCATGCAGACCTTTGTGCGCGTCGTCGAGGCGGGCAGTTTCGCGGCCGTCGCCGAGCAGATGCAGGTAGCCCGGTCCGTGGTCACGCGCCAGGTGGCGGCGCTGGAGCAGCGGCTGAAGGCCAAGCTGCTCACGCGCAGCACGCGCAGCCTGTCGCTCACCGCCGCGGGCGCCGCCTACCTGGAGCAATGCCGCACCATCCTGGGCCTGGTGGACGCCGCCGAGTCCGGCCTGGCCGAGCCCGAGGCGCTGGGCGGCCGCATCCGCCTGGGCCTGCCGCTGTCGTTCGGCCTGGGCGAGCTGATGCCCTCCATCATGGGGTTCGCGGGCCAGCACCCGGACGTCCACCTGGAACTGCACTACTCCGACCAGCGCGCCAACCTGATCGAGGAAGGCCTGGACCTGTCCATCCGCATCACCGGCGAGCTGCTGGCCAGCGACATCGTGCGCCGCCTGGGCCGCTGCCGGATCCTGGCCGTCGCCTCGCCGGCCTACCTCGCCGCGCGCGGCACGCCCCGTCGGCCGGAGGACCTCGCACGGCATGAATGCCTGATCTACTCGCTGGGCCCCAGCCGCTACCGCTGGCACTTCCAGCGCGGGGGGCAGCCGCTGGCCATCACCGTGCGCGCGCGCATGGTGGCCGACAACGGCACCGCCCTGGTCCAGGCGGCGGCGCAGGGCCTGGGCGTGGCCCTGCAACCGGACTTCATCGTCCAGCCGTTCCTGGACAGCGGACAGGTGGTGGAGATCCTCAAGGGCTTCGAGCGCACGCCTCTGGGCATCTTCGCGGTGCTCCCGAGCAACCGCTACATCCCGCGCCGGGTCAGCGCGCTGATGGACCACCTGCAGGCGGGCCTGGCCCGCGGCGGCCGGGACTGATGCCCGCACTGCACTACTTGCCCGGTCGCCCCGGGATCATCGTCAGCATGTGGTCGGACAGGCCACCGTCCACCACCAGCGCCTGGCCGGTGACATAGCTCGCGCCGGGCCCGGCCAGGTACATCACGGCCTGGGCCACGTCCTCGGCGGTGCCGATGCGCGCCGCCGGCACCAGGGCCTCGCGGCGGGCCTTGGTCCCGGCGTCCTGGTACACGGGCTCAGTCAGGGGCGTACGGATCATGCCGGGGCACACCGCGTTCGCGCGGATGCCGTCGGCCGCCCACTCCTGCGCGATCTGGCGGCACAGCATGACCAGGGCCGCCTTGGCGGCGGAATAAGCACCATAGCCCGGGTGCGGGTGCAGGCCCGACATGGAGGCGATGGCGACGATGCTGCCCCGCGTGCGCGCCAGGCCGGCATGGGCGGCCTGGGCCAGCACGAAGGTGGCGCGGGTGTTGAGGTGGAAGCTGCGGTCCCAGCGCTCCACGCTCATCTCGGCCAGCTTGTCGGGGCCGGAGGCACCGGCATTGGAGACCAGGGTGGTGAGGTCGCCGCCCCAGGCCTGGGCATCCTCGACCAGCCGCCGGCAGCCGGCCGGATCGGTCAGGTCGGCGGACAGGCCGGTGGCCTGCGCACCCAGCACCTGCAGGTCGGCGACGAGCTGGTCCAGGGACTCGCCGGGACGCGAGGCGGCCAGGGACAGCCGCAGCCCGCCGTGCGGGGTGGCCGCGTGGGCCTGGGCGAATGCCAGGGCGATCGCGCGGCCCATGCCGCCTGTCGCGCCGGTGATGAGGACATGCTGCGCCATGGTCAGCCCTCCAGCACGCGGCGGGTGGCCTCGAACGCGGCGCGGGCCCAGGCCTCGTAGCCCATGGCCGGCGCGCGCACGTCGTGCGGGATCTCGATGCTCACGGGCAGGTCCGCGGGCAGCTGCGCGAACAGGGCGCGCAGGTCGATGCCGCCCTCCCCCGGCAGCAGCCGGGCACAGCGGGCGTCGAAGATCAGGCCCTCGTTCGTTGTGGGTCCCGGCACGGCGCCGTCGCAGATCTGCGCGTAATGCAGGCGTGCCTTCGGCAGCTGCCCCACCTGCTCCAGCGTGCTGGCCGAGCGGGCGAAGTGCAGCGCGTCGACGAGGACGCCCCCATTGGGCTGGTCCGCACCGTCCACGATCCGTCGGGCCGTCGCCAGGTCCGGCACGCAGGTCCAGGGCATGAACTCCAGGTCGCAGGTCAGGCCGTGGCGGGCGGCGGCTTCGCACAGCGCGGCGAAGTTCGCGGTCAGCCGGGCCTCGTCGGCGTCGTCGCCCGCCACCAGGATGTTCCGCGCGCCCAGGCGCTGGCCCATGTCCATGAACGGCAGGAAGGCGTCCACATCGAACACCTCGCCGATGCGGATGATCTCCAGGTCCAGCACGCGCACGCCCGTGCCGGCAATGCGGGCCAGGGTCTCGCGCGCCATCGTCGGGTCATTCATCAGCGGGTAGGCCGGGCCGCCCGGCGAGGACGGCAGCAGGCGGATGCCGCAGCCCTGGCAGCCGGTGTCGGCGGCCAGTTGCACCAGGCGGGGCGGGTCGTAGGGCAGCGCGGTGAGCTGCGCGAGCGAATAGAGGCGGGTCATGCGGATTCGGTTTGGGAGGTGGAAGGAGCCGGCTCGGGCAGCGCCTGCCCGGCGGCGTGATGCGCCAGGATGTAGCCGAAGGTCATGGCCGGCCCCAGCGTGATGCCGCCGCTGGGGTAGTGGCCGCCCATGACGCTGGCCATGTCGTTGCCGGCGGCGTACAGGCCGGCGATGGCCTGGCCCTGCGCGTCAAGCACGCGCCCGTGCGCGTCGCCGCGCAGGCCGGCGAAGGTGCCCAGGCTGCCGGGCACTACGCGCACGGCGTAGAAGGGACCGTGCTCGATCGGCGCCACGCAGGGGTTGGGGCCGCCGTGTTCGGGATCGCCCTGCATGCGGTCGTACGGCACGTCCCCGCGGTGGAACTGCGGGTCACGGCCTTCGCGGGCGTGCACGTTGTATCCGGCCACCTGCCGCGCCAGGCCCTGGGGGTCGATCCCGCAGGCACGGGCCAGGCCCTCCAGCGTGTCGGCACGCTGGAGGTAGCCCGTGTGCAGGTGCCACCCGATGGGCAACGGGAACGGCTTGCTGTGGCCCAGGCCGAATCGGCGCTGGAAGCGGTGGTCGCACACCAGCCAGGCCTCCACGGGCTGGCCGGGATGCTTTTGTGCGCTGCGCGCGAACAGGGCGCGCATGAAGCTGTGGTAGTCCCCCGCCTCGTCGACGAAGCGCCGGCCGTCGCGGTCCACCGCGATCAGGCCGGGCTTGCCACGCTCGATCAGGTGCGGGAAATGGGCGACGCTGCCATCGGGGCGCGGCACCAGGGACACCGGCGCCCACGCGCCAGGCTGGGCCACCGTGGCGTCCACCTGCCCGCCGGCGGACTCGCCCAGGCGCAGGCCGTCACCGGTGTTGCCCAGGGACGCGGCGGAATGGTGCTCGGTACAGGCGAACAGCGCGCGCTGGCGCTGCGGGTCGTGGGGAAAGCCACCGGCCCCCAGCACCACGCCGCACGCGGCGCGGATCGTGCGCTCGCCCTGGGGCGTGCGGATGCGCGCGCCGACGACACGCACGCCCACGCCGTCCGGATGCGTCAGCAGGCCGACCGCCGCGTGCGCGGTGTACAGCTGCACGCCCCGGTCCAGCGCCGACTTCAGCAGCGCCGCGGCCAGGGCGTTGCCCGCCATGCGCGTGGTGCCCTGCCCGTGGCGCAGCACCTGCAGGAGGTGCCGGGCCACGCGGCCGGCGACATGCCGGAAGGAATCGAACGCCCGGCTCGCGCGCAGGAAGTGGCGCAGGTCGCCGCCGATGCTCATGCCCCAGAAGGACAGGATGTCGCGCGGCGGGCGCAGGCGCTGGAGCTCGGCGCCGAGCACCGAGGCGTCGAAGGGCGCGGCGCACACCGAGCGCCCGCCCGTGCGCGCCCCAGGCGCGCGGCCATGGAAGTCGGGGATGGCGTTGCCGTCGATGAAGCGCAGCGCCGTGTGTTCCAGGTGGAAGTCCACCATCCGCGGCCCATGGGCGAGGAACATCTCCAGTCGCGCGGCGTCGTAGTGCGCGCCGGTGATGTGGCGCAGGTAGCGGCGCACGTCCTCCAGGTCCTCCTCGATGCCGGCGGCGCGCGCCAGCGGGTTGCGCGGGATCCACATCCAGCCGCCGGACCAGGCCGTGGTGCCGCCCAGCACAGGCTCCTTCTCCACGACCACCACCTGCAGGCCCAGGTGGGCGGCCGTCACCGCGGCGCTGAGTGCGCCGGCACCGGAGCCGATCACCAGCAGGTCGCACTTCGACGGCAGTTCACTGAACGCGCTCATGCACTGGCCTTCGAAGGGGCGTAGTACCGGTCGAACAGCGGCGACGCCGCGCTGGCGCGGGCGATGTCGGCCGCCGTGGCCATGAGCTCGCTGGCCCAGTCACGCATCTTGGCCTCGGTCAGGCGCACCGAAGGGCCGGACATCGCCAGCATGCCCACCGCGCCCTTGCCCGGCGGCAGGATGGGGGTGGACATGGCGTTGAGACCAGGCGCATAGGTTTCCACCGTGACGGCGTAGCCCTGCCTGCGCGCCAGGCGCACGGCCTTCATCACCGCCGCCAGGGAGGTGGGCGCGTTGGGGCCGTAGTCGGCCCGGCTGGCAATGCCCTCCCGCGTGAGCAGCGCCACGGCGTCGTCCTCGGGCAGCGTGGACAGCCAGGCATGGCCCGAGGAGGTGCACGACAGGGTCACGTCCATGCCCTGGTCGGGGTCGTAGCGCAGGCCCTTGCGCGCCCCCTGGGACAGCGCCACCCAGGTGATGTGGTCCACGTCGACGATGCCCAGGCGCACCAGCTCGCCGCTGGCCTCGGCCAGGCGGTCGAGGATCGGCTGGGTGATGTCCACCACCCCCGAGTACTTCAGGTAGTTCAGCCCCAGCGACACCAGCTTGGTGGTCAGCACGTAGTCGCCGCGCTCGCGCGTCTGGCGCACGTAGCCATGCTCGGCGAGGTCGGTGAGCAGGCGGTGCGCCGCGCTGCGCGGCATGTCCAGCTCGTCGGCCAGGCTGGCCAGCGGCAGGCCGGCCACATGGGCCGCGAGCCTCTCCAGGATCGCCAGGGTTCGTTCCATCACGCCGGACATGGCAGGGCTTTCTCGGTTTGCGTTGGAGGGGGCGGATTGCGAGGCGCGATTATGGAACTTTTTTCAAAAGTTGAATAGTGTTCCAGTTTTGGATAGACTCGCGCCAAACAACCGGCCATCCCGCCGCAGGCTGCCTGCGCGTCCGGCCCTTCATGGAGACCCCTGTGCTCGATACCTACAGCGGCGCCACGCGCGTCCTCTTCATCGTCGGCGACCCGATCGCCCAGGTGAAATCGCCCGCCGGCGTGACCCAGGCCCTGCGCGGGCTGGGCCATGACGCCGTGGTGGTGCCGGCCCATGTCCACCCGGCGGACCTGCAGGCCTTCTTCGAGGTGGCCCGCCGCATGCCCAACGTGGACGGCGTCATCGTCACCGTGCCGCACAAGTTCGCGGCCGCGCAGCTGTGCGACGGCCTCACGCCGCGCGCCCGCTCCATCGGCGCGGCCAACGTGGTCCGGCGCGACGCCGCCGGCGGCTGGTTCGGCGACATGTGCGACGGCGAGGGCTACGTGGCCGGCCTGCGCAAGGAGGGCTGCGACCTCCAGGGCAAGCGCGCCCTGCTGGTGGGCGCGGGCGGCGCGGGCTCGGCGATCGCGCATGCGCTGGTCGACGCGGGTGTGGCCTCGCTGGCCCTGCACGAGGCCGACGTGCCGCGGCGCGAGGCCCTGGCCGCCAAGCTGCGCGCCTACGGCGCCGTCGTGCCCACGGTCGGCTCCACCGACGCGTCGGCCTTCGACCTGGTGATCAACGCCACCCCCATGGGCATGAAGGAAGGCGACCCGCTTCCGGTCAATGCCGCCACGCTGCAGGCCGGCACGTTCGTCGGCTGCGTGGTCACCAAGCCGGCGGTTCCGCCGCTGATCGAGCAGGCCCGCGCGCGCGGCCTGCCCACCATGACCGGGGCCGGCATGTTCGCGGCCGTGCTCGAACGCATGATCGCCTTCTACACCGAGGGCAAGCAGCCCAGCCTGCCCTCCCACGCCTGACCCATCCCCCATCCCGAACAAACCCCGGAGCACCCATGGCCCAGCCCGTTTATGAAGTCACCACCCTGGAGATCAAGGTCTTCAGCAACGCCAACGTCTACGCCGCGCTTCAGCAGCACCTGCCCGAAGCCGGCGGGGAGCTGCTAGGCGTCTTCGCCTCCGACATCGGCGAGCTTTCGCGCGTGCTGGTGCTGCGCCGCTTCGACAGCGCGGACGCCCAGGTCGAGGCCCGCCTGAAGCTGCTGATGCAGAAGAACCCGCTGGGTTGCGCGGAGTGGCTGGTCTCGCTGGCGTCCGATTGCTACGCGCTGTTCCCCTTCCTGGCCGAGCCCAAGCCAGGCAAGATGGGCCGCTGGTACGAGTTCCGCACCTACAACGTGCGGCAAGGCACCATGGCCGAGACCATCGACGCCTGGAAGGACGCGATCCCGGCGCGCACCGCCCTGTCCCCCATGGTCGGCGCCTTCACTGCGCTGGACGGCGAGCAGCCCCGTTTCCTGAATATCTGGGTCTACGACACCCTGGAGGACCGCGCCCGCATCCGCGGCGAGGCGGTGCAAAAGGGCGTGTGGCCGCCCAAGGGCGGACCGGCCAACCTCACGAAGATGCAGTCGACGGTGTGCGCGCCGGTGGCGTTCTCGCCGCTGGCCTGAGCGTCCACCGGGCGGCGCACGATCCCAGCGCCTACCCCCCATCCGGGATCACCCCCGCCGCTGCCCCAGCCGGCGCTGTGTCTTGGGCAGTTCGGCGTCCAGCGCGGCGCCCACGTCCCCGGCGCTGCGGTGCAGCCGGGAAATGAAGTCGTCCAGCAGGGCCATCTCCTGCGGCGAGAACCCCTGCAGCACCCGCCGGTTGATCTCCTGCACCTGGGGCATCAGCGCCTCGTAGAGGGCGGTGCCTTCCTCGGTCAGCACCAGCATGGCCTGCCGGCGGTTGCCCGGCAGCGCCTGCCGGGTGATCAGGCCCTTGTCCACCAGGGACGTGACCATGCGCGAGGCGCGGGCCCGATCGATCTGGAAGCGCTCGGCCAGCGCCGATGGTGCCAGCGGGCCCTGCTCCCGCAGGTGGCCGATCGCGCCCCATTCGCGGCGGGTGATGCCGTAGCCCCCCTCGCACAGGCGCACCACCATGGCGCCCGCGACCGCGCTGAGACGGCCCAGGCGATAGAGCAGCAGGTCGTTGATGCTGCCCAGGCGGTGCGACGGGCTGAGCGGGTCCATGAGGGTCCTGGGATCGGGTAATTGCGTAGTTTGATTGATTAGATCAATCAAACCCCTGCTGCTTACAGTGCGGAAAACACCAGCCTGCCGCGTGTGCCGCTGCCCGGCCACCCAGCCCGGTGACCCCCCACCCCGTACCGGAGATCCTCATGCACGCCTTCTGCCTGGCCCTGCGCACGCTGCGCGCCACCCCGCTGCTCCTGGCCCTGGGCCTGCCGCCCCTGCTGGCCCAGGCCCAATCCCAGCCCCCGGCCTACCCCACCAAGCCCGTGCGCCTGGTGGTGAACTTCCCGCCCGGCGGCCCGATCGACCTGCTCGCCCGGTCGATGTCGGACGTCCTGCAGGCCACCTTCAAGCAGCCCTTCATCGTGGAGAACAAGCCCGGCGCGGGCGGTAACCTCGGCGCCGACCAGGTGGCCAAGAGCGCCGCCGACGGCCACACGATCCTGTTCTCGATCGACTCCACGCTCACGGTCAACCCGCACCTGTACAAGTCCTTGTCGTTCAAGGCGGAGGACTTCAAGCCCCTCATGGTCATGGCGTCGTCCGGCCTGATGGTGGGCGTCCACCCCGGCACCGGCTTCAAGACCCTCAAGGACCTGCTGGCGACCGGCAGGAACAAGCCCCTGAACTTCGGCAACGCCGGCAACGGCAGCCCCGGCCACCTGGCGCTGGAGATCTTCAACGACGCGGGCAAGCTGCGCCTGCAGCATGTCCCCTACAAGGGCAACACGCCGGCCGTCACCGCGATCATCGCGGGGGAGGTGGACGGCGGCATCCTGGCCACGCCCGGCCTGCTGCCGCACGTCAAGGCCGGCAAGGTCAATGCCCTGGCCGTGACCAGCCGCCAGCGTTCGAAGCTGGCGCCCGAGGTGCCGACCGTGGCCGAGGCGGGCCTGAAGGGGCTGGAGCAGGAAATCCTGTACGTGGCGCTGGTGCCCGCCGCCACGCCCGAGCCCGTGGCCCAGGCGCTGACCAAGGCCATGGCCGAGGCCCTCAAGCGGCCGGACGTGCAGGCCCGCCTGGCGGCCCTGGACCTGGCGCAGGAAGGCCTGGCCGGTGCGCAGGCGCAAAAGCGCCTGGCCGACCTGTCCGCCCGCTACGCCACCATCGTCAAGTCCACCGGCATGCAGCCCGAGTGAAGCACGTGGATCGAAAGCATCGAATGAAGCGTCCCAACATCATCTTCATCGTCGCCGACGACCTCGGCTTCGCGGACCTGGGCTGCTACGGCGGCCGCGAGGCGTCCTTCGGACCGGTCTCCCCGGTGCTGGACCGGCTGGCCGCGCGCGGGATGCGCCTGACCGAAGGCTATTCCAACTCCCCGGTGTGCTCGCCCACTCGCTTCGCCATGATCACCGGCCGCTACCAGTACCGCCTGCGCGGCGGCGCCGACGAGCCGATCAACGCCAGGAGCAAGGGCAGCACTACGCTGGGCCTGCCGCCCGAGCACCCCACCCTGCCCTCACTGCTGCGCGAGGTCGGGTACCGAACTGCGCTGATCGGCAAGTGGCACCTGGGGTACCCGCCGGTGTTCGGCCCCACCAAGTCCGGCTACGACGAGTTCTTCGGCCCCATGTCGGGCGGCGTGGACTACTTCACCCATTGCAGCAACAACGGCACGCACGACCTGTACTTCGGCGAGGCGGAGCATTCCGAGGAAGGCTACCTCACCGACCTGCTGTCGAAACGGGCGGTCGATTACGTGGAGCGCATGGCAACCGGCGCGCGCGAGGGCACGCCCTTCTTCCTGAGCCTGCACTACACCGCCCCGCACTGGCCGTGGGAAACGCGGGACGACGGGCACGTGTCCGAGCAGGTCAAGTCCCACCTGTTCCACCTGGACGGCGGCAACGTGGACACCTACCGCCGCATGATCCACCACATGGACGAGGGCATCGGCTGGCTGGTGGAATCGCTGGAAAGGCAGGGCTTGCTGGAGGACACGCTGATCGTCTTCACCAGCGACAACGGCGGCGAGCGCTTCTCCGACAACTGGCCGCTGGTGGGCGGCAAGATGGACCTGACCGAGGGCGGCATCCGCGTGCCCTGGATCGCGCACTGGCCGGCGGTGATCAAGCCCGGTTCGGTCAGCGACCAGCACTGCATGACCATGGACTGGTCGGCGACGATGCTGGAGTTGGCCGGCGCGCAGCCCGCGCCCGGGTACGACTGGGATGGCGTGTCACTGGCGCCGGTGCTCCGCGATGCCTCGGCGACCTTCGAGAGGGCGCTGTTCTGGCGCATGAACCACCGCGGCCAGCGCGCGATGCGCGAGGGGCGCTGGAAGTACCTGCGCGTCGACGGGCACGACTACCTGTTCGACATCCGCAGCGATGCGCGCGAGCGCGCCAACCTGGGCAAGCGCGACCCGCAGCGGCTGGAGCGCATGCGCCAGGCCTGGGAAGCCTGGGAGTCGACCGTGCCGCCCATCCCGGCGGATGCGACGGTGAGCCTGGGGTATTCCAAGGTGGACATGCCGCAGCGGTGAGTCGCCGGACGGGGCGGCGTACTCACACCACCATCGACACGGCCGAGGCCACGCCCGTCACACCGGCCACGCAGGCGAGGAGCGCGATGTCGCGCTTCTCGTTCCTCTGGCGATAGGCCAGCCAGGTCACGAAGACCATCGTGGCGGCGAAGGTGAGGAGCATGATCGTGATGGAGTCCATGGGGTCGAGTCGCGTACGGGTG
>JACCEA010145693.1_pt1 | contig 12310 bp, 18 predicted proteins | sample 7449851 | NCBI WGS metagenome assembly JACCEA01 (sample SAMN15323453, study PRJNA562643) | freshwater metagenome | isolation source: river surface water | place: USA:Blue River Watershed | collected 2017-08-18 | reverse complement strand
TAAAAAAGAATCAAGTTTTACCATTCCCAAGAAATGAATGGGGTTGGGCACAAAAGGGAATTAATGAAACTTTTGTTGAACCAGGAGATCATCTTGGTCTAGTATTTTCTACTAAAGGAGAAGTAAGGTGGCCGTAGAATTATTAGAAGAAAAAGTTAAGAACAAATCTTTTCCAATATTGATTATTGCTCAGCTTTTTATTACAGTTGTTGCTTTATCTGTAGTTAATGAAATTGCAGTAGATGTTTGGCGTTCTTTAATGGGTCACTAATGGTAATACTAAGTAAAATTTATACTAAAACTGGTGATGATGGTCAAACCTCTAATGCTAATAACGAAAGAGTGTCTAAGACTAGTCCCATAATGGAAGCAATAGGTGCTGTGGATGAAGCTAACTCCGCTATTGGAATGGCAACCGATGAGTATAATGATATCATTGAAAGAGTCCAAAGCGACCTATTTGATCTTGGGGCAGAGCTTGCGGGTGCCTCAACAATAACAATATCTGAAAACAGAGTAACATATTTAGAAAATGTAATTGATGATTATAATGAATACCTAGAGCCATTGAGATCTTTTGTTTTACCAACAGGACCACTTCATAATGCAAGGACTATTGTAAGAAGAGCGGAGCGTGAAGTTTGGAAGATAGAAAACGTAAACCCAAACATTGCTAAATATTTAAATCGTCTATCAGACTTGTTGTTTGTTATGGCTAGATATCACAATAAAGGAAAAGAAAAAATGTGGGTGCCAAATAATGGGTAGAGATATAGTAAAGAACCTTAAATTTAAGAAGCATACTGGTAAGCATTTTGACCCAGAGCTTTTTGCACAATTGCTTGATGAGTCATACAGAAACACTAAACGTGCAGATGGCGAGATGACTAAAAAATCATTTAGTCCAAGCTCGTTAGGTTATGGTCATGGTACATGCCCAAGATACTGGTATATGGCTTTTACTGGCGCAATGTTTATAGATGATAATGATGCGGTAGCAGTTGCTAACATGGCTCAAGGAACACAGGCTCACGAACGTTTACAAAAGCTTATCTCAACTATGCCACAGTTTAAGGCTGAAGAAGAAGAAATTATTAATGACTATCCTCCAATTAGGGGATTTATAGATCTTATTATGGAGTATGATAATGAGATAGTGATTGGTGAAATTAAAACTGCCAAGCAAGAGGTTTGGGATGCAAGGCAATCTGAAATGAAACCTACTACAAATCACCTGCTTCAGCTTCTTACATATATGAAGCTTAAAAAAGCTAAAGAAGGATTTTTTCTTTATGAAAATAAAAATACACAGGAGCTAATAGTTATTCCAGTATCCATGAATGAAAAAAATACGGCTATTATTGAAGAAGCCTTTACTTGGATGTGTGAGGTATGGGACAACTTTAAAGATGGGGATCTTCCAATGCGTCCAGCAGGTGCTTCAAAGTCTAAGATGCCATGCACATACTGTCCTATTAAAAAAGAATGCTATGCAGGCTTAACAGGAACCGTTCAAATAGAATCATACAAGGTGCCAAAGCTGTGATATGTGCCAATAAAGATTGTTTAAATGGAAAAGAATTTAATCCTAAAACTCATAATCAAAAATATTGTTCTGATGAATGCTGCAGAATTGCAACTAATAAAAGAATTATGGAAAAATATTATGAGAAAAAGGCTATTAGAAATGGTGCTGTACGTGGATGCAAAAAATGTAAAGCACAATTAAGCAGATATAATGAAACAAATTTATGTGCCTCATGTCAGAAAAAAATAGATATTACTGCAAAAAATAAAATAAAGGGAATGCTAGATGAAATTAGCTGACCTTGTAAAGACCAGGGCAAATAAAGTTTTGGGCATAGACGCTTCAACAAATTCGGTTGCTTTCTGTCTTATGGAAAATAACAAACCCTTAAAATGGGGTAAAATAGAATTTGTAGGGGCTGATATATATGAAAAAATATATGATGCAAAAGTTAAAACACACGCTATGCTAGAAGAATTAAAGTCAGATTATATTGCGGTAGAGGGGGCCATACTTGTCAGATCACCCGATGCTGTGATAAAATTGTCTTATGTATATGGAGTTGTTATTGCTGAGCTTATGTCTACTGGTTCTAAGGTTATTACTATTAGTCCATCCTCGTGGCAGGCGTTCATTGGCAACAAAAATCCAACGAAAGATGAGAAGTCTGCAATAAGATTAAAGAATCCAGGATACGCAGACTCTTGGTATAAAACTCAGTTAAGAAATATGCGTAAGCAAAGAACTGTAGATTATTTTAATAAAAAATATAATCTATCTATAAAAGATTTTGATGTAGCAGATGCATTCGGCATTGCTCATTATGCTAACAAGGTGCTTACTGAAAGATGAAGTTTTATCAAAGCAAAGAGTGGCTATATAGAAGGTACGTTGTCCAAAAAAAGACAGTTACTGAAATTAGCAAAGAGTGTGGAGTATCTGCTATGACTATACAGAGATACCTAGAACAGTTTGGTTTAATTAAAAAAAGATGAATTTAGACAGTATGTGTTATAAAATTTTTCATATTCCAAATTATGGTGAGTCTGCTCAAGAAAGATCTTGGTTATTCAATGATCTTGATTCGTACCTTTCTAATAAAATTGATAGGTTAAATACGGATACTGTACTAATAAGTAACGAAGATCAGTACTTTGATTTCAATGAAAAGTATAACCTGATTAAAGCTAATAGAAAGTTTAAATGGGGAGAGCTTGGAATTTGGGCTAGTAACCTTTTAGCAATAAAAAATTTTATAGAAACAGATAAAGAATATTTAATGTTAATGGAAGACGATATTCATGTTCCTGACAAGGATAGGTTTCTAGAATTATTAATTGGTTATATGGACAGTCTTCCAGAAGACTGGGAAGTCTTTAGCTATTTTGTTCATGAGAATCAGTTTACAAGATTTCAAAATATATACGGGAATACAGATATTGTTCCAGCCTACCAAGACTGGTCAATGCTTTGCTACGTACTAAATAAAAAATCGGCTATAAAAATATTAGATCTATGTTTAATTAATGGTTTTGATATGCCTATAGACTGGTATATATACCGACAGCCCGAAGTGTTTAAATCTTATACCCTAAGCCCTATTGCGGAAATGGGATGTAAATTGTATGATATAGTATCAACATTTCAAGAAAGAGAAGAGTGGCACACAGTGCCAGAAAAGAGAAACGCATGAGCAGAGAACTAGCAGAAAAACTACCTAATTGGTTTTTAGGTAATAAAACTCAAGATGATTTTAATAGGTTGCTTCAGGAGTTTAAAGGCAAGCCAAATTTAAAGTTCCTTGAGATTGGTTCATTTTGTGGAAACAGTGCAGCATGGACAATTGAAAATATTTTAACAGACAAAACGTCTAAGCTTACCTGTGTAGATCCATGGAATGGAAATGTTGCACACGAAGCTTTTGACTTCTCGGATGTAGAGGCAGCATTTGATCAGCAACTTGAGCCATTCAAGGATCAGCTAATTAAACAAAAGGCATACAGCGATGAATGGTTAATGAAGAATAGATCAAAGCAATACGACTTTATTTATATTGATGGTGACCATATGCCACAAGCATTTATGGTGGACGCTCTGCTTTCGTGGGAACTTTTGAAGCCAGGCGGTATTATGGCAATTGATGATTATGCATGGACTCATCCAAGAGGATCTAGGTATAATCCAGGACCAGCAATTGATATGTTTGTAAGTATGTATTCAGAACACCTAGAGGTAATTGAAAAAGGATGGCAGGTTTGGGTTAGAAAGAATCCAAATTATATTCGACCAGAGCACATTCACGAATAGGAGAAAATAAATGGCGGGATATCCAGAAAAAGAAAAAGGTTATCAGATGTGGGTTACAGATCTTCAATTAATGGCAACATCTGCCCCATCAGGCAATAAGATCATTACAGAGTGCTTAGAAATAGCAGGCATGCTAATTGAAAAAAATATATCATATGGAGACTCAGCCTTGTCACCAATTAGAATATTTTCTCAGGCAGATAATCAAGAGCAGATTAAAATTCGTATTGATGATAAAATAAATAGAATTAAAAATGGCTCAGGGTTTGCAGGAGATAACGATATTGATGACATGATTGGTTATTTAATCTTACTTAAAATTGCCAAGAAACTTGCTATTTCAGTCGACTAAGAGTATACTCTAGTATATGTCCGAAATTGAATTAGCAGATCATTTTGATCGCATGAACGTAGTGGTCTCAGAACTACTTAAGGGAAACAATCCGACCCAAATTGCAACCGTCACGGGCTTTAAGAGAGCCGAAGTGGTGGAGTTGATAGAAGAGTGGAAGAGTGTTGTACACAACGACACAGCGGCCCGTGAAAGGGCTAAGGAGGCCATATCTGGAGCAGACCAACACTATGCAATGCTTATTAAAGAAGCATGGAAAACAGTAGAGGATGCAGACCAAGCAGGACAGCTAAGCGTTAAATCTGGTGCTCTTAAATTAATTGCAGATATTGAAGGCAAGCGAATTGGAATGCTTCAAGAAGTGGGTCTTCTTGATAATGCTGAATTAGCAAATCAAATTGCAGAAACAGAACGCAAACAGGATATCCTTGTGAAAATATTAAAGGAAGTAACTGCTTCGTGCCCTAAGTGTAAAATGGATGTAGCAAAAAGGTTATCTCAAATTACTGGTATCGTTGAGCCAATAGAGATAGTTGAGGAATCTAGTGGATCTTAATTTTAATGATTTAATTGATATTCTAGATGGCGAAGAGTTTGATGAACGTCCAGTAGACTTACGCACATTTGTGACAAGTCCAGATTATTTAGGCCTACCACCTTTATCTGAATATCAATATACATTAATTGAAAAATCTTCACAGGTTTATAAAGAGTCTACGCTGATTAAATTATTCGGAGAAGACGAAGGCAAAAGAATGTTTAAGCAAACAGCCAACGAGGTTGTTGCTCAGCTAGGTAAGGGTTCTGGAAAAGATTACTGCTCAACCATATCAGTAGCTTATATAGTATATTTATTGTTGTGTCTTAAGGATCCAGCTCAGTATTATGGTAAGCCTCCTGGAGACTCTATTGATATTATTAACATTGCTATTAACGCACAGCAGGCTAACAATGTTTTCTTTAAGGGATTTAGAACACGAATAGACAAGTCTCCATGGTTTACTGGAAAGTATACTGAAAAGGCTTCTGAAATAAAGTTTAATAAGAATATAACAGTACACTCAGGTCACTCAGAGCGTGAGGCCTGGGAAGGATACAACGTTATCGTAATCATTCTTGATGAAATTTCAGGCTTTGCTACAGAAAATACAACTGGGCATGAACAAGCAAAAACTGGTAGTGCAATATATGAGATGTATCGTGCATCAGTGGATTCACGTTTTCCAGACTATGGAAAGGTTATTTTACTTTCATTTCCAAGATACAAGAATGACTATATTCAGCAAAGATATGAAGATGTTGTTGCAGAAAAAGAGGTGGTGGTCAGATCTCACCACTTTAAACTTGACGAATCTTTACCAGATGGAACAGAAGGAAATGAGTTTGATATCGAGTGGGAAGAAGACCATATCCTGTCTTACAAATATCCAAGAATGTATGCCCTTAAAAGACCAACCTGGGAAATTAATCCTACAAGAAGTATTGATGACTTTAAGGTAGCGTTTTATAAAAATGCACCAGACGCACTTGGAAGATTCGCATGCATGCCTTCAGAAGCTATAGATGCATTTTTTAAATCTAGAGAAAAAATTGAAAACGCATTCAGTAATAAAGCTTTAGCTGTAGATGAATTCGGAAGATTTGAAAACTGGTTTGCCCCAGATCCAGATAAAGAATATTTTTTGCACGTTGACTTGGCGCAAAAGCATGACCACTGTGCAGTTGCAATGTCACACGTACAGAAGTGGGTTAATGTAAAAGTAACCGATACATATTCTCAACCAGCTCCAATTGTAGAAGTTGATGCAGTTAGATATTGGACACCTACTCCAGATAAGTCTGTAGATTTTACTGAGGTTAAAGATTATATATTATCACTTAGAACAAAAGGATTTAAAATTCGTGTGTGTACGTTTGACCGATGGAATTCACATGACATGATGCAACAATTAAAGCAGTACGGAATTAATACAGAAAACTTATCTGTTGCAAAAAAACATTATGATGATATGGCAATGGTTGTAGCCGAAGATAGATTAAATGGGCCAGCAATTAAATTGCTTATTGATGAGTTACTTCAATTAAAAATTATGAGAGATAGGGTTGATCACCCAAGAAAAGGATCTAAAGACTTAGCGGATGCTGTATGCGGTTCTGTATATAACGCAATTAGCAGAAGCAGGCCACAAAACAATGAAGAGATAGACATACATACCTACAGCTCTTTAAAGTGGGATAGAGAAAAAAAAGAAGATGAAATAGTAGTTAATATGATAAGACCACCAAGAATGCCCAAGAACTTATCAGATATGTTAGACGGAATGGAAATAGTATGAGTATATATCAAGAAAGAGCTAAAGAGTGCAAATGTTGTGGCAAGCATGTGCCTCTACCTACAGTTTTAAAAGAATATAATGGTGTACCTTTATGCCCAACAACCTTTTCTAATGTGGTAGAATACAAGAGAATATGGAAGTCTTTTGGATCCAGGCCATCTGGAAGCATTAGAAAACATTTTTCTGATTACGTTCAGCAATTAGTAGAAACAACAATTAATGAAAGTGAAAATGTAATTTCAAATGAACCTTGAAGACAATGATGATAATGAAATGTTAGCCTACTATCTAGAAATAGGGGTTGTTAATCTAGAGGGTATGGACGAGAGCGGAGAAATGATTTATTCAATAAATCAAGAACTTGCTAAGGAACTTGCTCCAGAATTATGGCAATCTCATATTGACTATGTTGATAAGTCTTTAATTGAGTTGTATGAAGCTGGCTTGGTAGATATTGAATATGACGAAAACCTAGAGGCAAAAATACGTCTGAGTGAAGAGGGTCATCGAATAGCTAAAGAAAAAGGCTTGATAGAGATAGACCCTATAGATTTTAAAAACATTCCAAACGATTAATAATTATGATATAATTATATTAGGATGCCCATTAGGGGTCCTATAAATTAACTTATTCGCTTTAAGGAGGAATAAAATGGTAACACATTACGCATGGGATCTTTTTAAGGATCCATTTTTTATTGGCTTCAACGATATGTTTGATCGCCTAAATACAGTACACACAACAGCATCACACCAATCATACCCACCTTACAATATTGTAAAGTTGGGGGATGACACATTTCGTGTAGACCTAGCTTTGGCTGGGTTTGACAAGAAGGATGTTGATGTAACTATTGATAACGGAACCCTTGTAATTAAGGGCGAGGTATCAGCAGAAGACTCTGGTGAAGCAATCCATAAAGGAATTGCTGCCCGTAAATTCACCCGCACATTTGCGCTTGGGGAATATATGGAAGTCACTGGTGCTGAATTAAAGAATGGCCTATTGTCAGTTACAGTTGAAAAAATTGTGCCTGAAGACAAAAAGCCAAAGACCATCAAGATCAAATAAATAGTATAATAGAAATCTGCACCCCGTCACTGGGGAGTCGCAGATTCGGGCATCGCCGCCCAGGATAGTCGGGGGAGACAGCGACTATAAATAACTGGTATAGTCCTGAGCATGACTGTAAAAAACTGCTCATCAAAATTAAGGAGAGATATGTTTGAATATAGAATTAAGCAAGTAAACAAGGTAGTTGATGGAGATACTATCGATGTTGATATTGATTTAGGATTCAGCATTTCATACTCTCAAAGACTAAGACTTGCAGGAATAGATACCCCAGAGTCTAGAACAACAGACAAGTTTGAAAAAACACTTGGAATTGAATCAAAGGATTACTTAAAGAATAAACTTAAAGATGCTAAAAATGTAGTTGTGAAGACAGAAAAGCCAGATAGCTCAGAAAAGTATGGAAGAGTACTTGGGTGGGTTTATGTTGATGGCAATACAAAATCTCTTAACGAACAAATGATAGAAGATGGATATGCATGGTCATATTTAGGAGATACTAAAGTTAAAGATTTTTCAATACTGGCAGAAAAAAGAAAAAAGATTAGGTGATCAGTATGCAAAAAAATCAATTGATGCCAAAGGTAATGGTATATAGCGGAGTCTTAGACAATACAGAGTTTATTACTTCAACAATTAAGCAATCCGAAGCCGAAGAAAATCAAGGCAGATACTATATAAATAAGTGGGGTAAATGGGGTCGTATAGGGACAAGCACACAATTAAAAAACTGGTTATTTAGTTTAAGCAATGGATCACTACTAAATGTTGGAGATGAATCTGACTGGTGTATTAATAAAAGAACATGGTTTCTTTTAAATAAAGATGATAAAAGCAGCCATAAATGCGATAATACAAATGATGAAGTTTATGTTCCAGAAGACTATGCCCCTATAGAAAAGGAAGACCTTGACTGGTTCAAAAATAATTATTTTAATTTAATATCTGATGAAAACTCAATAGATCAAAGAAAAATGCTTACTAGCATTAGGTCAGCATATAAGAAAGTTTTACTAGACTATATAAAAGATTGGGGAGCAGACGAGTCTTTTGATAGAGTAAATAATTTTAATCTTAAAGATGGCTCATGGCAGATACCTAACTTTGGCATACTGCATCATTCTAAAACCCCAGACGACTATTCAATGTCTATGACTTACCATACAGATACTCATCAATATGATACAGAGCGTGGCGGAAATCATTTTATATTAACTATTACAATGTATTTAAACGATGATTACGAAGGTGGAGAGCTTACATTTTTAAACGAAGATGATGGAGATGTAATTCACTATCGACCAAAGGCGGGAGACATAACAGTTTTCCCATCTGCAGTACCATATTGGCATGGTGTAGAGAGAGTTGAGTCTGGAGACAGATACCTGGTAAGAACTTTCTTGGCCAAAGAGTTTGAGCCGTCTGATTCATGGAAAAAAAATGCAGAGCATTATGGATTAGAAGAGTATAAAAAGATGGAGCACGAAAGAATATCTAAAGAATATAACGATCCTAAATATTTTAGATTAGCAGTTTATGAAGACGATGTTGTTACTAAAAATAGTAATGGCTCTATTCATATAGGTGACTATACTGGTATGGTTGGTTTCCCTTTTAATGTAAATAAAAAAAGAGGATATTATAAAAACTAAAATTCATTGGATGCAAAGACACGGAAACGACTCTCTGCCCGAACTAAAATCTTTATCTAACAAGCTTGAGTCTTGCGGGTACGAGTCTGTTCTTTTGGTGTATCATTCATTGTTGCCAGACTATATGATAAGGGTTGCAAATATTATTAATCCTGATCATAATTTAAAGTATATGTTTGCAATTAGGACATATGCCATAAGCCCAGAATATTGTGCAATGATGTGCGAAGCCTTTCATTTAATTGATCCCAACAGAATTATTTTGAATATTGCAGCTGGGGATTTAAAGCCAGAAGAAACTAGCGTTGAGGATGTTGTTAAAATAGGTGGTTTTTTAAAAGACTATTCGGATAGGGTAGAGTATACTTCAGAGTGGCTAGAAAAGTTTTTAAATTTAAAGTATTTTAAAAATAAACCAGAGTTAGTTGTAAGTGGTACTTCTTCAAAAACAATTGATAACTCAGAAAGATATGGGGATATACACTTAGCCATGCTATCAAGCTACAGAGATGGTCTTGAGGTTGGCACAAAAAGAAAAATGGCGTCTTGCCCAGTTATCATAAGAGATACTCACGAAGAAGCTAAAGCTGTATTTGATTCCCAAGAAAATAGAATGACTAAAATTTCTATGATTTATGGAACAGAAGATGAAGTAATTGAAAAAATTAAAAGGCTTGGAGATATAGGTATTACAGACTGCCTACTTAATTCAGATAGAGCAGGAGAAGACGATAGGATACATAAGATGGTAAAGAAAATGTTGAAGGGTGAATGAGGTATGCCCATATACGAATATAAGTGCGAATGTTCTCCAGAAGACATTGTTTCAAAAGAGCGATCTATAACCTCTGTTGAACCAAACTATCTGTGTAATTCATGCGGGAAAAGATTGCAAAGGCACTACGGTTCTTTTGGCATACAGTTTAAAGGCAATGGCTTTTATAAGACTGATAATCCTAAATAGGGTATAATTTATATCATGATAAGAACACGAAACTTAATCTTAAATGGAACTGCACAAGAGCTAACAATTGATGATCCAGTCAATACTCCATGTACGCTATTTGTAGATAACACAGATAACTCTAAGCATGCATACCTTGGCACTTCAAGTGTTACAACCTCTTCTTATGGAATAAAGTTAGAACCAGGTCAAGTATTCAGTATAGACTTATCTCCTTCAAGTAAACTTTATGGTGTTGGAGAATCTACACCAGTATCTATTTTAATAATAGAAAAAAATTCAATCTAATTAAATAAACATATCTGGTATAATTACTAAGTAAGCAAAAATATTGCATTACTTAGGAGATACCTAGTTGACTAGAAAGTTACAATACTTTTTAACCAGCCTTTTTATTATTGGCTGGCTTTTCCTTTTTAGCCCTAACTTTGCTAATGCTAATGAGCCACCAGCGCCTTCAGAACAGGTTGTTGTAAGCCCTGCACAACAAGCAGTTAACACAGCTATTGCAACTGCAACTATAGAGGTAGCACAAGCAGTTGCAGCATCAGAAACAGCCACTGCTACAATAGCAACAGCAGTTCAGGCAGTAACAACATCTAACATAGCAGTGTCTACTGCAAATACTGCAGTAGCAGCAGCGGTAGCAGCAGTTGCAGAAGTTGCAAATACATCAACAGTTGTGGAAACAGCAACGGCAGTAGTTGGCAATGTAACGAGTGCAGTAACTTCAGTAACAACAGCGGTTCAAGCAATTCCTGCAAATGCAACAACAGCAAATTCAGAGGTAGCATCTGCCCAGGCAGCAGTTGAATCAGCAACTACAGTAATAACAGCCGCATCAGAGACTGTTGTATCATCATCAAACACTTTGTCAACAACACCTCTTACTACAGTTGGAGAGGTAGCCGCAGCTGTTGCAACAGAAGTAGCGCAGGCCGAAACAGCCTCTACTGCAATACAAGTAGCTCAGTCAGCAGTAGATACAGCTACTGCTACAGTTGCAACGGCAACCACGGCTGTATCAGGAGTAAATCCAGCACGTACAGAGGCACAAACACAATTAACTCAAGCAAATATAGCAATTAATAACGCTCAAGATGCTGTAAACGCTCTAGCTTCAACTATTGGAACAAGCGTAAATGTATTAGCAAACGTAGATGATGCTGGCGTAAGAATGACATTGCCTTTTAATTTACGTATGGGTGACGTTGTTTATAATAACGTATTTGTTGGATCAAATGCAACAATTACGTTTGGAGTTAATGAAGGCGGAACATATCATACTACCCCTAATGCACCATCTATATCTATAGCAGGATGGGACTGGACTACGTGGAGTAATGGTTCTGGAATTACATACTCAACTACTACAAATACCCTTTCGGTTGCTTGGGATCTTAGAGTTTTCCCATTAACTACCGCTGAAACACAAATGACTCAAGTTAGATTTAATGCAGATGTTAACCCATCCAACGGAGCTTGGCAGGCAGACGTTAATGTTACTGGGCCAATACCAAATGGTGCTAGATTTAATATAAGAGAAACAGCAGGCGGAGCCATAACACCTATTGTTGATACTAATCCAGGACCTGGATTTAATGGAACAATAAGTCAGGGACCAGCATTTACTCCAATTGCAGATCCAAATACAGCAACAATACAGTCTGCAATAGATGCAGCAAATGCACAAATTGCTACATTAAACTCAACGATTACAAATGTTGTTGCAGCAAATACAGCAAATGCAAATACAGTGATTGTACCAAGAACAACTGTTTCACAAAACACGATAAATGCATTAGCAACATCAAATACAGCATTGACTGAAAAGATAGCGGATCTTGCAATTATTTCTACAGCCGTAGAAAAAGTAACTACGGCACCTACAATAGTAGCAGCAGCACAAACAGTAATTGATTCAGTTCCTGAACCAGCACCAGTACCTACACCAGCACCTGAACCTGCTCCTACTCCACCAATACCAGTTGAACCACCAGTTGTTGAACCACCAATTGTTGAACCACCAGTTGTTGAACCACCTGCAGAAGAGCCACCTGCAGAAGAGCCACCTGCAGAAGAGCCACCTGCAGAAG